>Ga0214921_10005080_pt1 | contig 18841 bp, 37 predicted proteins | sample LL1505_MetaG_FD_177992 | JGI IMG/M metagenome (GOLD analysis project Ga0214921, IMG submission 177992) | Freshwater microbial communities from Lake Lanier, Atlanta, Georgia, United States - LL-1505 | ecosystem: Environmental > Aquatic > Freshwater > Lake | place: USA: Georgia | collected... | reverse complement strand
AACAAAAAGGTTGGAATCATGAGAAAAAGGTCTTATCTTTAAGTATAATAAAAAATAAAGGTTATGACAAAGACAGAAATCCGTCAGCAAGTAAAAGAACAAAAGGCGCAACTTAAGTTACGTGATCGTTTCAATTCTATTCAGAACAAATGTAAAGGTGGTACGGTTATCGTAGAGTATCCTTCGATGGGACCAGATGTTCGTCGCATTTATTTGTTCAAGAAGTTAGGTGTTATGGATATTCGATTCGCAGATTATATCTTCGAAGGTAAGTCCGATGGTTCCATTACAGCAATTATCAAGTAATGGAATTCAATTCTTTCTCAGTTAAATTATATGATAGCAATGGATCGGTTGTTAATAAAACCGAAATGGTATTTGAGAACCGATCCATGGCATTGGATTGGGCATGTTTCATGCTCAATGAATATAAAGGATCTATATCCGATTTCTCGATTATTCCGTGTTATCAATCACAAAAAGGCTTTTTTAATTACGCGAAATGAAACAATTTGTATATGAAAATCGATACCATGATCGTATCATTTTCACTCAAGTAGAAGACAATGTTTGGCACATGTCTGGATTCAATCCTACATGGGCTAGATTTGGTTGGGCCAATGACTACTCCGTAGCTTATGGAGCTTATTGTATGGATGAAGATGATCCGATGCCTTTGGAGCAGTTTCAAAAAGAAGTGACAAAGTACTATGAACCGAACAAGTCTACAATCTGTGAGAAGTATGGCCATATGGTTACTTCAGACAAATCTCGTATTGATATGTTTGATCCATCAGGAGGACCATATATGGCATTAGGACAATATTGGAAAGAGTTGGAAGGAGTGATCACTCATATCGAACCTAATGTACCTGAATTGCCTGGAGTAGTACGATTAACGGTTCAACCTAAAAACTAAGTAAATGGAAGTTTGGTTACATGTTTTAGGTATTTGCCCGGATTCATTTGCTCATATCGATCTAACAGATATATTAGCAATGACATATCATCAGATTGTACAATTAACTACACGTAAATAATGCAACTAATCTCTACTCATATTGCCATGACCAAAGATATGGGTGTCCATGGAAATCTCTTCGGAGGTAAAATGTTAGCTGCCTTAGATGAAGCCGTAGCTAGTTTTGCTACAATGTACTGCCGTACTCCTAATATGGTTACTCTGAAGATCGATGAAATGGTTTTCAAAGAAGCTGTAAAGGTTAACAACCAAGTTAGGATCTATTGCAAAGTTGTGGACGTAGGTAATAGTTCGATCCGTATTAAAGCAGAAGCTCGTAAGGTTTCTTATTACACTGAACAGGAAAGAGTTGTATGTAGCACCATATTCACTTTTGTACGGATTGATGAAGACGGAAGACCAGTTCCAATTGCAGATCATGTACGTAAAAAGTTTTCAACTAGTCAACCAATACCGGAATCCAACCTATGACAGTGGAAGAATTACAATCCTTAGGACTATTAATAACATCTTGTGCTTTGTTCATTGCATTTGTAGTGCTTGGTTGGCATACTAAATTTCATAAGAAACCTAAACAAGATCCATACCAAGAAGATGAACATGGTGACAATGTTGAATTTTGAAATAAGGTTTTTGTGAAAAGTAAATAATTATACTAAAAGGAAATCAAATGGTATTACTAGACACAACGGTTACAGCTGCAGCAGGGGCATCTCAATTCGGAGTGTTTGAAAAGTTAACCGATTACGGCGCATTGGGACTTATCGTTCTAGCATTAGGTTACGTATCATGGATGTTCGTTCAAAAGAAACTCAAAGAAAATGAGGATCTTAAAAAGAAAATCGAAGAACTTAGAGAAGAATTGTTAAAATCTAAACTATCTAAGTAATGCTTTTACAGACCGTACCTACCGCAGGTGTGTTCGATTCTTTAATTCAATATGGTGTTCTTGGTATTGCTACTTTAGGTTTAGGTTGGGCTTGTTGGAAATTGCTTCAACGTCAACTTGAAACTGAAGAGCGTTTAAATACTAAAGTAGACGAACTTGAACAGAAATTCGATTCATACATTGACAATGATCATTCTAAATTGAAAGATCTTGTTGAAACTAATACTAAGGCTTATTTGGAACTTCGAGATATGATCGTAGTATCTAAACATAAAAAATAAAATAAATGAAAGCAAAGTTACTTTATGCTATTTTAGCTATGTCTGGGACAGTTGGGTTTGTTGTATTCCAAGTCGGTTTCGCAGGAGATAAACACGTTACAGTTGTTAAAGAGAATATTTCTTTATACAATGAGAATACATCTCTTAGAGCTGAGAATGCTGAATTAAAAGCTGAAAATGCTGCCCTCGATAGTTTAGCCGGAGGCGCTCTTGATAGTTTTAAAACAGCGATGACTCAAGCAGTAGGTTATGCAATTGACTCCACTGAAAAAGGAAATCAAGTTAAGTTTGAAAAACAAATAAACAGTCTAAAAGATGAACTTCAACAAGTTAAGAACGATCTTTACGATCTCGATGCTAATGGCCGTAGGATCCCTCTCGGCCCAATCAAATAAAAATAAGTACCCCCAAACCAAAGTCTATCGAGGTGATTCCGTTGTTATTCTTTCTGTTGATCAATCGAATTACATTAACAAGACATTCAAGGAACAGAAAGAGGCTTTGGACTCGTTTAAAGTAGTAACAGATACTTTAGTTAGATATAAGGATTCAGTAACTATTAAATATATTACAACAGATAGTATTCTAATAGTTACTGATTCTTTACGTAAAGAATTACTTGCTTATAAAAAGAAAGTAGAAGATGCTGCTAAGTTAGGATTGTATGTTACATATGATTCAATTAGAGAGCAAGCTAAGTTCTTACCTTTTGATAAAGACTTTAAAGTTCAAATGAAAGAAACTGAGAATGGTGTTAAACTATTTGCTACTAGTTTCGATCAATTCACTAAGACCAGAATTCTAGTAGGTGGAGGTTTAGCATTTGTAAGTGGATTATCATATGGCATTAATAGTGAAGTAGTTAATCATCCTTTCGAGTTTAAAAATTCATTTCCAAATATGCCTACAACGTTTTGGGATCACTTCGGGCAGACCGGACCAAGTAGTTGGGCTAGAGAAACAAGAATAGGTAATATCTGGTTCAGATCAGATCTATGGCACTTAACTAAAGGAGTGGGTGTCACTACTCTTACTTTATCATTCCCAATATCATTATATGAAACAACAAAATGGAAACAAGTTATATGGAGGAGTTTAATAAACTCGGCAAGTTACACGATCGGTTACAATGTATCAACCAAATTAATAGTCAGGTAATCATGAAGTTAGGATTAGCTTTATTCTTTACGTTAATATCAGTTCTCGTATCAGGACAATGCGATGCTCAATGTTCAAATGTAGTTGTAAACGGCGACTTTGAAAATGGATGGAATAGTTGGACTAAAGGATCAGGTTGGGGTAGAAGTACCAACTATGGTTCGGGTAATGCAACTTATTCAGTGAACAACCAGTTAGATAATTCATCTGGTTCTGATTTATCACAGTCAGTAACCGGTCTATCCGGATCATCTACTTTACAATTATCATTAGATGCTTATCCTCAAAGTCCTAATACCGGTACATCTTATTTAGACATTTATCTAGGTACAACAAGATATGCAAGGCTAACTAATGCAAATGGTGGATCCAATGCTACAATTACACTTTATAATTCAGCTGCAGGAATTTCAACTAGTTCTTGGAGTTTCTCGACATGGAAGAAAGGTATCAAAATTAATATTCCATGGAACGGTACTACAAATACTGCTACTTTGAAATTTACTTTCATTTCAGCTGGATCATTAAGAGATTGGGGTATTGATAATGTATCAATTGTTCCATTAGTAGTTCCTTCTGTAACTATTTTAGGAGATCCTTCAACTACAAGAAAAACTACGATCCAACTTACAGCTAATCCTACAAATGGAGGAACGCCTACTTATAAATGGTACAAGAACAATGTTTACAAAGGTACAGGAAGTACTTGGACCGATTCGGCTTGGACCAAAGGAATTGATACTATTAAAGTAAAAATGGCTAGTTCTTTATCATGTAGAACATTGGATACAGTTGAAACTACCTTCATGTTAACAGTATTAAGTTTACAGGAAGTGAAATACTATCAACATCTAGATTCCATACATTTTCAATTTGTAAAAAACAAAGAAGATATGGTTGAGATTTATGGATTCAATGCAGTAACAGGTAAAGCAACATGGATAACTACTACCGATGAAATGACATTGACATTGCCAGCCATATGGAAATATTATTACATTAACTCAGGTAGCTATAAAAAATATATTGGTCCTTTTGAACTAGTTGTAGACGAACGCAAAAGAACCATATCCACAAAGCAATTATTAGGACAATACACAAATTAAAATAAAGGAAATGAATGGACATTCAAAAACTAAAAGGTCACGTACCTGATTCAGTGTTGGCTCAGATCCCAATGGTGGTTACCAAATTCGGAATGGATACCTCATTGGAACTAGCTCACTTTTTGGCACAATGTGCTCATGAGAGTGGCAACTTTAAAGTTGTAACCGAAAACCTTAACTATTCCGCTGACGGACTTAAGAAGATCTTTCCTAAGTACTTTCCGGGAAACCTAAATGAATCCTATGCTCGTAAGCCAGAAGCAATTGCTTCTCGTGTTTATGGAGGTAGAATGGGTAACGGTGATGAAGCTTCTAAAGAAGGATTCAAATTCAGAGGCCGCGGCTTTATTCAATTGACAGGTAAAGCTAATTACGCTGAGTTTGATAAGTTTGTTGAAGATGATATCGTTAACAATCCAGACCTAGTAGCAACTAAGTATCCTTTGCTTTCAGCAGCTTGGTTCTTTCATAAGAATAACTTGAATGCCATCTCTGCTAAAGGAGCTGATGATGCTACAGTAACAGCTGTAACTAAAAGAGTGAATGGCGGTACAATTGGTTTACCAGATCGTATCAAGCATTTCAAGCATTTCCACTCTTTACTTAAGTAACTTGATATTTATCGGAAAGGTATTTTATGAAACAATTCTTTAAATCAATGTTAAGTTCTGCATCTGGTGATGTAAGTTCAAAAAGAGTTATAGCTTTCCTAGGATTTCTTGCTTTGGCAGTGACCATGATTATTAATAGTCAGACTCATGAGGAAATCAAACCTTCAGCTGAATTAGTTAGTGCTGTAGAGTATATCACGATTGCTTGCCTATTTGGTACTAGCTTGGATAACTTTGCTGCTCCTAAAAAGCCAAACCACAAAGACGAAGCGTGATTTAATCACAAATGGTTATATACAGAGAGCGTTAACGGTATTCAATTAAGGATATCGTTAACGCATCTTTTTTTATTTTCGGTCTACTAGTATCAGAGTAGATATTAAAATTCTCTTAAACCTCTTAATGAAATCTTAATGACGGGCCAAAAGGACCCGCAATACCATCTTTTGGTCTTATATTATATTGTATGAGTTGCACCCTCATGCCATAACTAGTTACATAAATTTATCGTTACACCTAAACCAAAACAGTATGAAAAGACGTGCAAAAAACATTAACAGCTATTTCCAACGAAGACCTCATCGCTTTCATTGGATCCTAGTATTAGCTTTGATTTGCTTTACTAGTGCCGGTACCCCAAACGAATACATTGAAACTGCTACGGTACAAACCAAGTCATGGAAAATTGAACAAGTACCAGTAGAGGTTCTTGGTAAGCCAACAACTAAACATGGCCTGATGGCATGGTCAATTAAAAAGTATTCTGATGAATATAATGTACCGATCCGGATCCTTCAAGGAGTTGCCCGAGTAGAAACTGGGTATCTTGGATCCAACCACGTAGGATACAATCCACATAGAGTTAGTAGATGCGGTGCCGTGGGTCCTATGCAAATAATGCCAAGATATGCTGCACCTCATGCCGGTAGAAAAGTGACATCTCGGGAACTTAAGTATGACATTGAGCTAAACGTTAAAGTATCAGCTTCCATGCTACGAGTTCTTTATGATCGATATGGATCCTGGCTTAGAGCATTAGGAGCATATTCGACCGGTAGGCCACGGGCTAACAAATATGCCTACAAAGTCATGAAATGGCATAAGTCTTAAAAAGTCTTAAAATCTTAAAAAATGTTGAAAAAGTTCAGCCGAGAGGTTGGACTTTTCACATTTAGGTCTTATCTTTAAGTATAATAAAAAATAAAGGTTATGAAAATCTATACAGTAGTAGTATTTATGTCGACGGGAGACATTGATTGGAATGATGTTAAGTCATTCACCTCTTTCGACAAAGCTTATAGTTACGGTGAGTCATTAGGTCGTACGTATGATATCATTCCAAACGAATTAGAAGAAACAAAGCTATGAATTGGATTGAAGTAGTAGACAAGAAGCAATTGCCTTACGACCGTTCGATACTAGCCCAAGATCAAAACGGCCATATGGGAGTTGTATATTGGAACTCATATAATTGGGTGTATGATATAGAGGTATGGGATATGGACGAGATTGAATTCTCGGGTGAGATAGTAAGGTACGTTGTATTGAAATAAAAAAAAAGTTAAAAAAAGTCTTGGACTATTGCAAAAAAGGTCTTATCTTTAAGTATAATAAAAAATAAAGGTTATGAATGAAGCAAAGTATAATGTAGTCCGGAAATTTGTACGTGAATATGCAAATGCCACCGGAAGGACATATGAGATTGTATATGAAGGTAAGGTGTTTGAAGATGCTGAACGCCTTGCGGCAGGACTAAATGTTTCGGCAATGGATGACTATACCGACGTTTATGTTGTTCGTCCTGCTCATATGGGTACTAAATCTATCTAAAAAAAAAGTTAAAAAAAGGTTGGTACATTGCAAAAAAGGTCTTATCTTTAAGTATAATAAAAAATAAAGGTTATGAAAAAATCAATTCAAGAACAAATCGTAGATGCGGCTAATAGCATGAATGCATCAAAATTCATTCAATTTCTAAACGAGAATGGCAATGATTATGACATCTCGGTCCAGGACAACATCTTTAATGCCAATGAAGGTGTAGTCAATATTGAGATCGAAGGAATGAATGAGGGAGAATCTATTCTATTTATCGATGGTGAGTACCAAGGCGGAAATAGCGATAAATAAAAAAAAGTTAAAAAAAGTCTTGGCCATTTGAAAAAAAGGTCTTATCTTTAAGAATAATAAAAAATAAACAAAATAAAGGTTATGTCAAAAATCATTCTAATCCCATCAGCAGATGGTACCGTTCAAACCACCAATGGTACAATGTTTAACAAAGATGTGCGTGAAGCTTTAGTAAAGTTAGCTCATACCAATTCCGAGTTACTTGAATATGATACAGAAACCGGAAAGGCCCGTCGTGTTAAAATGGAGCAGGTTGCCACCGATATCCCAAATCGTCAAGAAAATAAAACATCATCTGAAATGAAAGAACCAGATCCGGTATTAGCATTTATTCATAACGAAGCTATCAGTACCAAGCCCAAAGAATTGATCATCAAAGATCTGAAATGGAAGTATCTGATCCGATCCGTTATGCGTGGTAAGAACATCATGATGACTGGACCTGCAGGAGCTGGTAAATCGGTTACAGCGAAACATGTGGCCAAAGCTTTGAACCGAGAATTTTTCTATTTCAACTTAGGAGCTACTCAGGATCCTCGTGCAACCTTAATTGGTAACGTCCATTTCAATAAAGAGACCGGTACTTATTTCTCTGAATCTCATTTCATCAAAGCGATCCAGACCGAAAATGCCGTTATCTTGTTAGATGAGTTGAGCCGAGCTCACCCAGAGGCATGGAATATTTTAATGACTGTATTGGATCCAAATCAGAAGTATGTACGATTGGATGAGCATCAAGATGCTAAAACCGTAGCCGTTGCTCCAGGTGTATCATTTATTGCAACTGCTAATATTGGTAACGAATATACATCGACCCGATCCATGGACCGAGCATTGTTGGATCGATTTGTTATCTTGGAAATGGATGTACTGACCAAAGAAGATGAAATGGAATTGCTTAGCATGATATATCCTCATCTAGAAGCCGGATCCGTCCATGATATCGCAGAAATTGCTCATACTACTCGACTAGAGGTTGTTCGAGAAATGCCTAAGATTACCAGTGCCATCTCCACCCGATTGACCATTGAAATGGCAGGACTAATGGCCGATGGATTCAAATTAAACGAAGCCGCTGAAGTATGTATCTTTCCGTTCTTTGATAATGCCGGAGGAGTGGATTCAGAACGAACCTTTATCCGTCAATTGGTACAGAAGTATATCAAGTCAGAGGCATCTGAGGTCGATGATATCTTCAACCTAGCGTAAGAAACCTTTATTTTTTTTTATAACAAAGTTGAAAAAAGTTCGGCCGAGAGGTTGGACTTTTCAACTTTTGTATTTATCTTTAAGAATAATAAAAATTAAACCTATGTTGAACTTTCAAAATCAAGCTCCGAAGAAGAGCCGCAAAACCAAAAAGGTAGGATTCAATTCCAATACTGGATACTTTGGATCTCCTTTAGAAATGTTAACCAGCGCCGATTTGCAAGACATGTTCGGTACCGATGCTGAAGCCATCGATGCTTCTTTATTGATGCAGGCTGATGAGGAAGAATGGAATCGTTGTTTGCCAGACTATGACAATGACTTTATCGATGAGGACCCATATTGGTAAGCCATGAAAGGAACATTGAAAAAGGTAAATAACCAATGGTTGGTGTATTACCAAGAACCAGTAATGCCTCGAGTATCCCGAACAATGGAACTACCTCTCTATCCTAATGATGTTGATACGTTAAAGGCATCCGAGGCTTATCAATTCGGGGATGGATCCAAGATCTTTGATGGATTACCAATCCAATTTGAAATCATTGACGAGTTCACTCATCCAGAATTATATCATGGTTTGGAATGGGGATCAGGAAAGTTTGCAAAATTATTGTAAAAAAAAAATCAACAAAAAGGTTGGTACATTGAGCATTTGTACTTATCTTTAAGAATAATAAAAAATAAAGGTTATGTTAAAATTGAAGAAAAAGGCTAAGGTGAAAAGTGGTAAGGATTGGTATAGCAATTCTAGCTTCTGGTTGAACCAAGATAAATGGGAATACGAGACCCGTGATGAGAATCGTGGTAACTCCAAAGACCTAGTGATGTTGGCCGGATATCAGCGAGCCATTAGTAACTTTGTTAACATTGTTACTGGTAAGAACATTCCGGTTAAGTTTCATACCAAAGATGCTAGTTTCACCGATGGATCGTTTATTACCATTTCATCTAAGCTAACCGATAGTAAATTTGATACCACCGTTGGTTTAGCATTGCATGAAGCTTCGCATTGTATTCTTACCGATTTCGACTATGTAAAAAGAATGGATACCGAATGTTTCGTTGCCACCTTTGGGTCAGTTGGGTTTGATGTATTGGATCCATGGATCGAATCATATCTTCGTCGTTACGATACTCCTTTAGCTAAAGAATCGTTCAAAAGATTTATGCATGGACGAATGCATGAGCTAATGAATATCATCGAGGATCGCCGTATTGATAAATTCATTTACAGCAATGCTCCTGGATATCGTGGTTACTATCAAGCCATGTATGATGAATACTTTAATAGTGCAGCCGTTACCAAAGCTTTGAAAAGTAAACAATATCGTGATAGTAGCAACTTGGATCATTGGTCCTTCCGTTTAATTAACATGACCAATGCAAAGCGTGACCTAAATGCTTTACGAGGTTTTGATGTGGTGTTCAATACCATTGACCTAGCTAATATCGATCGTCTTAAATCAACCTCCGATGTATTTGATTTGGCATTCAAAGTGTTTTGGCAGATCATTGGGTTTAGCGGTTATGTACATGAAGTGCCTGGAGAAGAGCCACAGCAGCCATTGGCATCCGAGGCCATGAATGACTTCTTTGATAGCTTAGACAATGATAATTTGCCAAACTTTGGTGGAGCTAGCATGTCATATGAAGAGATTGAAACATCCGAGGGTGACTATGAATTGAGTCCAATGGATCAATCCAGAGCAGATCGTGCCTTCTCGAAACAAAGAGAGTTCTTGAATCATGATGTGCCCAAAGGTGTTATGTCTCGTAAGGATGCTGATACCGTTAATCGAATTGCTGATGAGCCTGTTGAAATAAAGAATGCCGAAGTTGGTTTACAGAATTGGAACGGAGAAACAATGAATCAATCAGTGAAGATTCCGGTAACATTGATCCGCGAATGCACAGAAAACATCATGTCATTGTCAGAGTTTGAGGGAACAATTTTCCAAAGTGAAAGCAGAGCAGGCCAGCATAGAACCAATGCCATTTTGGAAGGAGCTCGATTAGGTCAGATATTAGGACGTAAGTTGAAGATTCGTAATGAAGAGCGTGAAACTAAATACAATAGACTTGATACCGGTAAGATTGATAAACGAGCAATTGCCGGATTGGGATATGGTATAGAGAGTGTGTTCTTCCGTAAAGATGTGAGCCGATACAAGCCAATGCATTTTCATTTGAGTATCGATGCTTCCGGATCCATGAATGGTCATGCAATCGATAAATGTATCATGTTATCCATTGCCATTGCCACCGCAGCGAAAATGGCCGGTAATATCAATGTTACTATTGATGCTAGAAGCACTTACTATACCGGCCATGCTACTAGACCAGTAGTAGCCATCTTCTATGATTCTCGTAAGCATTCGTTGAATAGATTGCATAGGATTGCCACTAGAATCTATGCCGGTGGTATGACTCCAGAAGGCCTTTGTTTCGATGCTATCAAAGAAGAAGTGATTCGCAATGCTGCTGGTACCGATGCCATCTTCATGAACTTCTCGGACGGAGCTCCTTCCATGACCGTATCAACTAATGGTGGTGGATGTTATCAATATAATGGTAAGGCAGCTTATGATCATACCGCTAAACAAATGCATGCCTTCCGAAATGCCGGTATACAAATCATTTCCTATTTCATTGCCGATGGCAGATACGGCCTGGAAGCATTTAAACAGATGTATGGTGTTGATGCAGAATTCATTAGCCCAAGTAACATTATAGAAGTTAGCCGATCTTTGAACAAAAGATTCTTAGCTAATATCGGATAAACAAATGCAATTGATCACCGTACAAAAGAACGCAAAACAAGTATAAACAAAACAATATGATCATGAAGTGGACATTGAAAAAAATCCAAGCCAAGGCCCGTAACTATTATCGCACCAAGCTTAAAGGTGTACCAGAGTATACACCGACGGAACAGGCCATTCGCAAGATGGTGCATAAGCTAGCAAGCAATCCAAACAATACTATTCGGGTAGCCCCAATGAGTAAGCGTATATATCTAGTAACACCGAATCGGGAATATCAGATTCAAATGGATGATGCCATGATTAGCATTACCAATCATCAATTCTTCTTTCACGGCCATTTAAGAGGAGACTTTGCAGATTCATTGAGAAACCTAGTTTACCATTATCAAGACAAATGGTGTAAGGATCTAGAAACGGAAATGCATGCCAATGAGAATAGTGGATGGAACGGCATGATAGCAGGAATGAGTGCCTCTAATGGGTAATGAAGATTGGGAACCAATTAAAGGTTCCGGTAAGATGCTAATTAATGAGCATGCAAAATGTGAAGTACCAAATGCAATAGTGCAAGTATATATGGATCCGCATGCTATATATCGCAATGCGCAAAGAAGTGAATGGAGATATCCAGAGTATAGTAATACCCAAACAGATAGGTATAGTCTAGCAATAAGCATAAGGTTGGCTCAATGGATAGAGTGGGAAGCCGCGTGTAGGGCAGAAACCGATTTACCATTTTAAGATCTCTATATAGTATAGGATTGAACTATTGAGTATTATCTACATGTAGTTGTGATAGGTATCCCGGGAAATGGTAGTGCTCCAAATCCAGAGGATTGTGTAGGGGAAGTGTATGGAGGTAGTGCATCTGGATGCCACGTTTATAGAGCCTGAGGAGTAATGGTAAAATAAAACTTTTGTGGGAACGTCCAAGACTATATAGAGAACTTTTTCCACCCAATACGGATCCATTGCAAGAGATATCGTAGCAAATCATTATATATAACGATGCCCAGACGTGTACCGAGTATATATAGGGAGGGGACCTTCGTGGTCCTCTTCTGCTGTTCGTACGGCCTGGTAAATGGACTTTCGGTATCGAGCACTAGATATACAGCGTCCGGTTAGGCTCTCTCTTATATATAGAGAATAGCACCATATGTTCATTTTAGAACCGGTTATCATTGATACTGGTGATGCTTGTTATATATAGTGCCAATCCATATATATGCCCGGACCCATTGAAGCTAGGCGTACGGCCCAATAATTGTACTTTTGATTCGGTTCTCTAGATATACAGCGTCCAGGATAGTTATATATAGAATGAGACATCATATGTATATAGCCGCGGCATGGGACTATACCAGGAATGCAAAGGATACCTGGAATCAAAGGCTGGCCGAAGAAGCCGAATGGGTGGCTCGGGTATGCACATCTATAGACAGGCCAAACCAAATAAAAGCTGCGCATACGTTGTATAAGCTATGGAAACAAAGATATAAGGCTCATCCATATACCGATCCGATCATATATAGTTGCAATGCCCTATATATAATAGATCGACTAAGCAATATCTCCGTATACGGAAAGCCAGGCCAGCAGTAGCAAGAAGTATTCGAGCAGTTCAGTGCTATATATATAACGAGAGCAACCGTAACCATGGTAATAGCAGTATATATACTGGACATATGTAACGTAACCCCATATATAGCCATACCGAGGCATACCCACCCATACCCGAACATACATATGAAAACAGCCCTATATATATAAAAACCACCCAAAACCACCCCAAAACCGGGGTATATTGGGGGGAGCCCGCGCTTTACCATTACATATAGGGGGATTCTATAATATGGGGCGCATATAACCGTTTTTCATTGTGTACATAGATTTTTTTCATATAGAGAACTTTAGCTAAGAATACGAGGCTCGTATACTACCTACCAAGAATCCTACCAAGAAGCCAAGCAAGAAGACATGATTCCACATATCCACTGGCGCCACGATATATTATTGTATGTATAGACCATTACCCGACACTGTAACCATTGCCCCATCCACTATAGACGGATTAGGATTATTTGCCACCCAGCCCATTCCCAAAGACACAGTGTTAGGCATAACGCATTTGATTCATACGCCACCCGGATTTGAGACCAATGCGGATTTTCAATACGGGCTTACTCGATTACCATTAGGAGGATTCTTCAACCATTCAGTGCCCGGCAATTGCCACATACGCCAAGATTTTGATGCTGGAGTATTGCGGTTAGTCACAAGCCGTGATATTGAGGCGGGCGAGGAGCTCACTGCCACATACACACACTATGCGCCATAAAATGCTAGGCTAGTGGCACGATCGTGGAGGGGCCGGAGGCCACACATTGCTAACACCGCACTTACGGGGCGTAGAGATCGGTGTAGATCGACCTTCGCCCTATTATTAGGCAAAGTCTTAAAAAGTCTTAAATTCACAACATTCACAACAAAAAGGTTGGAGCATTGCGGACTAGTACTTATCTTTAAGTATAATAAAAAAATAAGAGTTATGAAAAAAATATCATTAGTCAGTGACTTCAATAAGTCAAAAACGGGTGTATATAATTTTGTATTACTTGACGGAACAAGATTATATGTGTTTGAAAAGTGGTCTAATAGTGAAGAAACTCTTAACAAAGAAAGGGAGATGATTATCAAAATCAACCCTGAATTGGGTAATAGACTAATTATTGTAAAAACTGAAATTAGAGATTTTTATTAACCTACTCATTCTTTCGAAATAGAAAAATCTCAACGATACTACAACGAAACATTTAACAAATAAGTTATGAAAAATGAAATTGAATACTTCGAGGCTATCGAAGGTAATTTAAAAGCAGTGAAATGTATTGGAGAATTTCCAAGTCCTAACATGTGGAACTTTTGTGTTAAGAATGTTAAGAACAATAGAGGGTGGTACGAATCAGTTCAGTGGATGCATGTAAGTAAGATCCAGAAGTTCTTCGAGACCGTGCTGCCAGTATACGAAGAAAAGTAAAAAAAGTCTTGGCCATTTGCGAAAATGGTCTTATCTTTAAGTATAATAAAAAATAAAAGTTATGGAATTTTATTCAGGATTTGAAATGGAACCGAAAAAGAAACGTGCTAAAAAGGTAGCTACCGAAACTACGGAAGCGCCTAGCCAAGACAAGAGAATGTATAGCGAGGAAGAGGTAATAGACTTACTCATAGAGATGAATTCTTGGCCTACTATTTTTGAAGGTAAAGAAGACATTACAGAGTGGCTCGAGCAATTAAAAAACAAGTAAGGTTATGAAAGAAACAATAGAAGAGGTTGCTAAAAGATTATATCCAGATAATGGATATGAAGATGAGGTGTATTGTGATATTGGAGAGTACAATAGAGAGTTGTTTACTGAAGGAGCTAAATGGATGGAGCAAAGTAGTTACTCTTACGATGAGGTAAGAGCCATTGCCTACAAAGCCTACTGCATAGGTCAATTGGACGAGCCCACAGAGGGCAAGTTCAATCAGTGGATCAACCAATTTAAGAAGGAGCAATATCTTAACAAACCTTAAAAACCAAAATAAAAGTTTGAAGATAGGAAAACAGTTCTTATCTTTAAGTATTGAAAGAAACAGTTATGAAAGACTTTACACTATACCAAGAAGCACTAGCACTTAAGCAACTTGGATTCGATGAACCTTGTCTTGGTAGTTGGGAAATTGAAAAAACTGATACACCAACTTACACACATTCTATTACTACGAGTTACAAAAACTCAAATCATCCAATTGGTAAAACTGCAGCACCAACCTACTCTCAAGCATTTAGATGGTTTAGAGAGAAGCATAATCTTAAATCTTGTATAATGTTTAGAACTAGTATGGAAGACAATAAAGAATACTATGACTGGTTAATTAAAGGGCAAGAAGTAGTTTATAGACACTTTAACACATACGAAGAAGCAGAACTTGCTTGTCTTCAACAACTAATCAAAATCGTAAAGGAGCAACAAAAATGAAAACATACCACCTATTAATCATAGTAGGCACCAACCTAAGGGATGCATATGTACAAGCAGAATACCTCGACTCAACATCATCGGGGTTCTATGCGTTTAAAAATCATAAAGATTATAAAGATCAATTAGTAGCATGCTACCCAATAGCAAGAACAATCATTTCAAAGATAGAGGAGAACAAATAAAGTGAAACAGACAGCAGTAATATGGTTGCAAAAATCATTAAGCTTAACATATGAACAACAAATGCAATTTGAAGGATTATTTCAACAAGCCAATGCAATGTTCGAGGAGCAAATCAAATTAGCATTCACACAAGGTGAATTATTCTCAGGAGATTTTTATGATCCAAACAATCCAAAGGTCGATTGCTCGGAAAACTATTACCGAGAAACATATGATATGTGAAAGTCTTAAAAAGTCTTAAAATTGAGGATAGTGGTTTGATCATTGCGTAAAAGGTCTTATCTTTAAGTATAATAAAAAATAAAGGTTATGAGTAAAAAGAAAATCAAAACAGCGGCCCAAGAATTAAGAGATGCAATTGTAAAAGCAAATCAAATGTGGAACGAAAATAAAGTATCGCATGCGTTTATCGTCGGTTATCTAGAAGGATCAATAAAATCAGTAGCATCGTTTTTAGAAAATAAATAAAAGTTATGAGTGAATTTAGAGCAACAGGAAACAAAGGGTTCCAAATGGTGTTTGAAAACGGATGGACTATTAGTGTTCAATTCGGGTATGGTAGCTATTGTGACAACCGTAACCACCCAGATGGTTTTGAATTCGCTAAGGATCTAAACGTTGTACAAAGTAGTGATGCAGAAATAGCCATTTGGCCAGGAGATGGTGCGGGTGATTGGTATGTATTTGAAAATGGAGACACGGTATTGGGTTACCAAACACCAGATCAAGTAGCAGAATGGATCGCTAAAGTAGTTGCCTTTAGTAAAGATTGAAACGGCTATATTTATTACTAAACTACGATATGGAAAAGTATAATATAGTCTGGGGTGATTATATCTTAAATAAACAACCTTTAACTTTAGCTAAAGCAAAGCAAGAATTACAAGGTCTGAAGTTTTATGAACCTGAAATTAAGAAAGCTAAAAATATGAAAATATCCGAACTAAAACAAATTATTAGAAAAGAGATTTCCGCGGTATTAAATGAAGCAAATGATCCCTCGGATAACGCTGTTACAAGTGTTGCGGGTAACATAATGACTACTCGGAAAGGTAAAAAATACAAAGTACTTACGACTAGACCCAAGGCTGGAAGCGCTGATTTTTATTACGATACTATCATGAAAAGAATAGAGCAGTTAGATCCTGAAGATTGGGATGTCGATGTTGACACATACAAAAAAGCAATGCCTTTATGAAACTATCAGAACTAAAGCAAATCATTAAAGAGGAAGTATCTAAAGCATTACAAGAGCTTGAGGTTGGTAAGGTGCTTTTTGGTGATCCCAACAAGGTTTATAAGCTTGATCGATGGCAGAAGCTTGGTATTGAAAAGGAACCTAATACTGAGGATGAAGATCGCATTATTCGTTTGATACAAAGGTGGATCGACACACCTCACCTAGGTAAGAATGACACGGAATTGGGCGATAAGCTTAAACAGTTGTTGCCACTCAAGAAGAAGTTTTCAAGAGTGCTTGATCCGACGTCAGGACGCGATCTATATAAAGGTAATAGCTTGTATCGAGGCACTGTGATTCCACTTAAAGACTTAATGAATATGACCGGCACATGGAAGCTAGATAATAGTGTTGGTTTTATCAGTGGTGCTATTGCAAACAGCGCGCCATACACGTGGAGTGCTATTGGTAGTGGCTATAAGGGTTTCACCTCGTTCACTCCTGATAATTCCATAGCTGAGGCGTTTGCTCAATCCTACGCATCTGAGAATGGTATTATGCAAACTAAACGTGATTACGATTTGTTTGTACAGAAAGTCGTGCAGGGGGATTATACTGGTATGGTACCCGTTGTATTAGAGATTCCAGACACATATCCTACCGCATTAATTAATCCACACCTAAGCCTAGCTTTAACTGATCTTTTCACAGAATACGAAGTATTTGTGTTGGGTGATTCGATTAAAGTACCTAAGGTTAATTTAATTAACTGGGATGATTATTACGCCAGGGCATTTGATGATGCTGGTGTTGATCCTAAACAATACTTTAAAGGATTATGATTAGGTTAAGGCAAAACAATGAAAATATCTGACAATGAAAATATCTGAGCTAAAGCAAATTATTAAAGAGGAAGTATCTAAAGCATTGAATGAAATAGGGGAAGGAGTTACACCTTTTCCTTTTTCGCGTAGCGGCGGATCAAGTGTTGATACATGGGCGGAGGAGATGGCTTCGGCTGATAGGTCCAAGAATATATCCGGTCAGTGGGAAGAACTTCCAATCTTAACATATAAGTTCAAAGGTGATAAAGCAACATACGAAGCAAAGATTGGCGGAGGGTATAGTAGAAAAGTGAATATCAGCTTTAATAGAAAACCAGATAACCCTAAACCACCTACTTACAACTTGATCATAGTTATAGCTTTTGATGTTGCTGGAAGTGAAAAAGAGGTGATTACAAATTTTGGAGAGCAATTTAAAGTGTTAAGTACTGTAGTTGCTATTACAAAGGAAGTGGTTGAAGAGATTTTTAAAATAAAGTGGGTTAAGCTTACGGAGATTAGGATTGCTGCTAAATTGGAGGATGCGGAAGAAGGTAAGCCAATTATACAATCCAAGAGAGGTCGTGTTTATTTGGAATACATTAAGAAGCAGGGTGCTAGTTTACCTGGTAACTGGGCAACCCAGATTACAAACGATATGTTTGTTTTACGTAATAGAGAATAGATTTTTTCTTAAAAAGTCTTAAAATTTCAAAAAGCGGTTGGAGACAATCGCTTTTTTACTTATCTTTAAGTATAATAAAAAATAAAGGTTATGACAAATTTAGTATCACCGGTATATCATGAATTGAGATATATGCCAGGCCATTTTGCCCGAGTATTTTGGCCATTGAATTCCCGTAAAAACGAATCACCAGTAATAGTACGAATAGAGACCGGTAAGGCCTATGAGTTACAAAACGGCCAACGTGTACTAGTTACCGATATATACAAAACCGACAAATATATGTTGGTGGAGTATATGGTTGAGGCAAACGATGTTGATCCAGATTATTGGCCAGATCAGCCTCATTACAATTCACCAATTAGTTGGTTCGCATCATGTATTAACACTATAAAATAAAAAATAAAAGTTATGACAGTAATCATTGCAATGCTATTATTCTTGATCCTTTTAGGTATGGGAAAAGAAAGCCAAAGACAACGCCGTTACAGAAGAAGAAAGTTGTGATTTGGTATTTATTTAAAACTAATTTCCATGATAAAACTAAGTAATTTGCTTCCGGAAGCGGTTGGTAAGCGTTTCGTAGATACCTTGTTAAATGAACTACAACCCACCATTGACAAGATGGTAGAGGCCTCTATCAAAGCTTTGGAGAAAAAAGATCCGGAGTTCAATGCCACCAAATTGGATCGAGAATACATTGAGTTAGGAATTATATACGACATGCTATCTGCATTGGAACGTTATACAAAACCTACCGATAAATTGATATCTGTTTCGGCTAGTGGTTCTTCATCTGGTAGC
>Ga0214921_10005079_pt1 | contig 18842 bp, 16 predicted proteins | sample LL1505_MetaG_FD_177992 | JGI IMG/M metagenome (GOLD analysis project Ga0214921, IMG submission 177992) | Freshwater microbial communities from Lake Lanier, Atlanta, Georgia, United States - LL-1505 | ecosystem: Environmental > Aquatic > Freshwater > Lake | place: USA: Georgia | collected... | reverse complement strand
TTTTTTGGAAATAAATAATCTTTCATCAATAAGTGTTTCAGGTTTCTCAATATTAAATTCAATTGACCAACATATTATTTCAGTATTATCATCATTCACATCTATTATCATTTCAGCACTTATTACTACAAAACTTTCATTATTAATAAAATTAAGAAGAACCTGTTTAAGTCTTTTCGGATCAATGAATAATATTTCTGGAATATCATCAACAATATATTTAAATTCAACAATTTCTTGAATACTAGCGATTAATTTGAATATATTAATCTCCTCACGTATTAATTTTAATTTATTGCGTTTAAGTTTATAAAGATCAACTAAATCATTAATAATTATTGCTAGTGTTAATGCTGGTTTTTTAACATTATCTAAATTTTTAGATTCAATTATTTCATGAATAGGAGATTTGATTTTTCCAAGTGTTCTAATAATACTTGTATTATTTTCATTAATTGTATTATCAATATATTTTTTTAAAAATTGTATACAAAACAATAACATATATTTATGAAATGTTTCAATAAAAAATTTATCAGCGTGTGTATTATCAAAATTAACGAACCCAAGTACGATCTGAATATTTGGATGCAATAATGTAACTGGTAATTGAAGACATTTTAAATTACTATCTATTATTTTTTCATTGATAAAATTAATATTTTTTATCAAATGATATTTATTAAGAACATCTGAATGCAAAATAATTGATTGGTTTATATATCTTGTTTCATGTGAATTATAATATAATTCAGGTATTATCCATTCTTTGTCAGGTGGATATCTTAACATATAAAACCCATATTTTGATTTAGTTTCATCTAACATATGAAAAAACAATATCTCTAATCCTTCATTTATGGATTGATCAATATTTAGATTTTGTAATTTAGTTATTTCATTCATTATAAAAATTGATTTTTTATGCTTACTATATTAAAACTTTAAAAGGTTAATAAGATGTCAAAGATTAAAATTTCATTAAATATCAATAACATTAAGAAATATTTTCCTGATGATATTAAAGATGATGAAATTCAAAAAGTTGTTGATGAATTAAATATTGTTTTTACATTTATTAATCTTCAACTTAATAATACAAAATATTCTCATGGTGTAAATGAAGATGGTAAAATCATTAAAACTGAAGTGGTTACTTGGGCAAATAAGTATTCGTTAATTATTCTTGAAAAATTTTTAAATGATAAAAAAAGTTCATGTTGTGTTATTCATAGACAAAAATTCATTTATCCAGATATTGTTATTAATGAAACAATGGTATTTTCAAATATTCGTATTTCTGAATTTAAAGAATTTTTAATAAATAATTAGTCATTATCATTAAATCATTCGTTGTCATTTAACTAATAATCTGACAAATGTATGTATCTTATTATTTTCCTTAATTGGAAATGATAGAAGTTTAAGTTCGTAAATTCTATTAAGCTTATTTTTTTCTTCGATAAGTTTTACTTCGGATGGCATTAATTCAAGAACAAAGGATTCGGGTTCATTAAAATCTTCATCAAATGCGTCAAACCTATAATCTTTAGAACCATCTGAATTATTATGTAAAAATTCAGTATATACAACATTAATATTAATTCATTAATATTAATTCATTAAATCAAATTTGAATAATTATTAGTATAATACAGTATATTTGTCCAGCATAATATTATTCAAAAAAATGGCTAGCTCAAAACGTAATTTAAGTGATTTTCAACAATTCTTAAAATGGTACAATCAAACTTCACAATCTATTGAAACTGAAAAATTATTTAGTTTAGATACTGAAAAAAAAGTTCGTGAATGGCAAATGAAAGGACGACTTATTAAACCAAATGGGCAACAAGCTTATGGACAAAATTGGGATGTAACAGCAGATTCTCAATTACCATTAAAAAAAGAATACTTTACTGGCAAAGTCGAATTACCAACTGCTGATTTTCAATACTGGATCGAATCAGGATATTCCGATGGTAAAATTAGTCGTTACCCACCATCATATACTGAAGAAAAAAATTCTGCATTAAATAAAAACGGTAGTAGAAAATCTAATTACCGTAATCTAGTTCAACAAGGATGTATTGCTATGCAATCAAAATTCTTAAAAAGACTTGAAGAAAATGCCAAATTATCAGTTGTCGAATTAGGTTCAGGACAAACTTCTACAGATGCTAATACATATTATTGGGCTATGCTTGCGACTAAATATAAAGAAGATTATGAAAAAATGACATTTCCTTGTTATGCACAAATTAAATTAAATGGTGTAAGAATGATATCATTCCTTTCAAAACCTGATACAAAAGTTTCAACTGATATTATAACATATTCAAGAGATCTTAAAGAAATTCCTGGAATTCCGACAATTAAACAAGCATTGTTATATCCATTGCGCGAGATGTTTAATCAGGATGCAAATAAAAGTTTACGTATTGATGGAGAAATTTTTGGTTTTGATGTACCATTAAATGAAATTAGTGGTTGGTCTAGAAATTCAACTATTAACATATCTACTGTAATTTCATCAGATTCCAAACAAAAGAATTCTCAAAAAAAAGTTGGATATTTTATTTTCGATTGTTTTGATCCAAGTAATGACAAATTACCATTTAATGAAAGAGTTGAGTATTTGAATACATTAAAAACACTTGCAGATGGTAAGATTGAAACTAAAAGTTTTCCATTTAATTTTGAAGCTGTAAAAAAACTTGCTGAACATGAATATAAACGTGCAATTGAAATGTTTAATAATTCCAAAGGATCAATTGAAACTCATGGCAAACGAACTGAAGAACAGGAATTTCTTAAAGATGAATATCCATTTGATAGTTTTGCTGAATGGCAATTATTGTTAAAAAATATTGGAGATCCATCGATCACTACATATAAATCATTTAATTTTGAAACAATAGGTGATTTAACATTTGTACCAACATTAAAAGTATCAAATAAAGCTGAATTATTAACATTATATTATGCAGCCATTGATCTTAAATTTGAAGGATTAATGTCACGTAATATATCTGGTATATATTATACATCTACTGAAAATAAAACAACAGAAAATCGTAGTTTAGATTTGCAGAAACTTAAACCCTGGTATGATGAAGAATTTGAATTAGTTGGATACACGAGTGGTAAAGGAAGAAATCAAAATGCAATTATTTGGATTTGTAAAACAGCATCTGGTAATGAATTTAATTGTGATCCAAAAGGTATGTCAATTGAAGCTCGAAAAAAATTATATCAAGAATTTACTAATAAACCTCATAAATTTACTGATGAATATCAAGGTCTTATGATGACAGTACAATATGAAGAAAAAAATATTAAAACTGGTATTCCACAAAGAGCCAAAGCCTTAGGAATTCGTTCAATTGGATAATATAAATTATAATAATTATTCTTCAAAAGAAATAAAATAAAGAATCACTAAAGAATTAATTAACCTTTATTTTTATTTTTATTTTTTGTTATATTTTTAATATAGACAATAAATAGTCATAATTGTTTGACGATATTTTTATTTTTATTTTTTGTTATATTTTTAATATAGACAATAAATAGTCATAATTGTTTGACGATATTTTTAATTTAATTTTTTAATTTTTATTATCAAAGTAATATATTCAATTTATTAAGATATTATAATATTATCATTTTAATACAAAACAATGGATAATTTCTTTGTTAATGGAAATTTACCTCAAAATGGTTTCACTCATGTTACAATTTTGGGTGTAGCTCTTATTTGCGTAGTACTTTTAGTACTATTTTATTACTTAGTCTGCAAAAAACAATTCGTTCTAGCTCCATCTACTACACCTGCTGCACCTGCCGTAGCTAGCTACACCAATCCAAACGCCCAATATATTAGAACTGGTGTAGGTCTGCGCTTGCAACAACAAGATCAGGTTAACGTTGGTAGAGGTGGTGCAGGTTTCCAAGGAGGATCCGAACCACCTGTATTCTGGGGAGTTTCTGGAGGTCAGGAATTAGCATCTGATCAGGTTATGAATATTGGTGCTGAAGGTGCTGATATGAACGCATCTAGCGCTTCTGCTGGTTTCCGTGGACATGGTAAAGCTGGATTTACTGATGAATTTCTATTAAATGGTCCTGCTAAAGGACGTTAAATTCATTCAATTATATAAATTAATTAAAATTAATCTATTAGTTATGCATTCAAAATGTTTTATGTACGATTTAGAAATATTTATTTTTTGATTTTTTTCATCTAAAAAAACTTTGGGATAATATTATAAACGCAATTTATAAGATATTTTTATATCACGACCATTTGATAATTTACATATAATGGATAATGCGACTTCTCAAGTTGTACAAAATTACGCAACTACAAAAATTGTTGTTTTTGTTGTTATAATTATTTGCATTTTAGTTATTGTATATTTCTTATTTGCATATTATGCATGTGATGAAGATGAAGGATTTTTCGGAGGTGGAAAATCAGATATTTCAGTAAATTGGAATATAGAAGAAATGGTAGATAAAATTCATAGTCGTCAAGCAGCAAATCTTTCTAGATTATCAAGAGATGCACAATACAATTTCTAAATTTGAATAAAACTAAGATATTAATATATCATTATTATTTCTTTAATAGGTACTTTTATTAACATCAAATTGAATCTGCTTAATTAATATTGATTGATTTATTAAATTGGGTTTATTATCCTATTTCAATGAATAAAAAATTGATTTTTTATTCAAATATTATTTATCTTAAAGATTCTTATTACAATTATAAAAAAAAATGAATCAAAATGAACAAAAGCAAGTAATTGGTGAAGAATATTTGACACGAATAATTGCAAATCAATCCAATACTTTGCGAAATATTCTTATGAAAGAATTAGAAAAAACACACGCTAAAGAAATGAAAGAATTCGAACAACGTACTAGATTTCTTATTAACTATATTTTACAAAACCATGATCCTAAAACTCTTCCTGGCAAAAGAGTTTGTATTGGTAGACATGAGCCTAATTCATATGAATTAGAACTAATTTCAAAATATTTTAGTATTCTTGTTAATCATGTAGAATGTATTGATATTGAAGAGGAAAGTTATGGAGCTGTATCAGGAACTCATAAAGAATACTTTATTTATTTTGATGGTTTAAATGAACTTTATTCAAAAATTAGAAATCTTGAAGATGAAATTAAAAGATTAAAATTAACACAAAAACCATAATTATAACATTACTATTGTTATTAATAGATTTCTTTTTTTTATGAAAAATAATTAAAAATGAAAAAACAATATGAAATTATCATATCAGCATTATTATCATATTTCTCGATTTATTTTCATCAAAATATTAACATACTAACATATTAATTTACAGTCAAAATATATAAAATGGCTTTTGTATTAGAATTAGATTCAACTCGCGATCATACAATGATGAGTCAAAAAGATCTTATGAGAATGAAAGAAATGTATACAGGTTTTCAAGAACAAATTGAAAAACAATTTTATATTGTTGATGATAATAGTTGTAAAGAAAGAGTTGATAAACCTAAATTTATTCGCTCTAAATTATCTTATACACCTGCTTGTTATAAAATTATCGATGAAATTTTAGTTAATGCATCTGATCATTGTACAAATAATCCAGGTAAAGTTACATACATTAAGATTTTATTTGATGTATATTCTGGTGTTATTACTGTTGCAAATAATGGTCCTGGTATTCCTGTTTATCCTGTTGAAATTAAATTTGATAGAAACGGTGAACCAAGTGATAGGCATTTAAAATTACCAAGTGATAAACCATCGCAAGAACCCGGGGTTATTACTAAATGGCTTCCTCAATTTTTGAGCGAACAACCTAATACTGGTAATAATTTACATTCTAGAAAAATTCATATTACTGGTGGAGTAAATGGAGCTGGAATGAAATTAACAAATTATTATTCTGAACATTTTACAATTGAAACTGTAGATCAAGTACGAAAATTGCATTACAAGCAGCGTATGGAAAATGGAGCCAGAACTATTCATAATCCAGTAATTTCAGATTTATCCAAATCAACACAACCTATTGATCCTTATACTATGCTCATTTTTAAACCAGATTATAAAAGACTTGATTACCCCAATCCGAATTATGCTGATTTTGTAACAATTGAAAAACTTATTAAAACTCGAGCTTATCAAATTTCATCATATACAAATGTTCAGGTATTTTTCCAGAATAAATTGATTCCTGCTAAAAATATTGGTGATCTTGGTGAAATGTTTGCACCAGAACTTAAAATGATTAATATTAATCCTACTGATGAGTCTAATGATGATAACACTAATGATGATAATAAAAAACCAATTGCTCCTATTATGCCAGGTTTTACACTTGACATCAATGATCTAAATATGTCGAACAATCAAATCAATGCAAATGATCGTTCATTAAATTTTAATAAATCAAATAAAAATGATAAAAAGTTAGAAGTAATCAAAAAAACATACGTATATGGAACCCAATTAAAAAGTCCTGACCAAGTAGATGAAAAAGGTAATTCATTAATTTGGAATGTTTGTGTTGGTCCAAGTATGTCTGAGAAATTTGAACAAATGTCTGTTGTAAATGGTATGTATATTATTGATGGTGGTACTCATATTGATTATCTTGTCGACCAAATTATTGGATATTTTTCAATTGAAATTGGTAAAATTACCGAATTACTTGAAGCAACTAAAACACGTATCAAAAATAATATTTATATTGTTATGGTGGGTCCAATTAATAAACCGTCTGTTGATAGTCAAACCAAAGAAAGAATTGGTAATAAAATCAAACAATATGAAGGATATAAATTTAGTGCTAAGCAACTAAAAGAAATTTGGTCAATTTGTGAGCAATTTATTATGTCTGATATTCTTGAAAATGGAACTGGTGCTAATAAACGTAAAAAACCTATTATTGATAAATACCGCCCTGCTAAATATAGTAAATATAAAGCTAAAGCTCAGCATTGTAGCTTATTTATTCCTGAAGGTGATAGTGCATCAGGTTTAATTAACAAAGCTCTTACTGATAAATCATTACCAAATTTTACATATGATTATTATGGATATTATAATATTCAAGGTGTTCCTATGAATGCAAGAAAATTTAGTAAAACTATTGTAAATCCTAAAACAGGTCAAAAAGTTGTCTTATACAGCGATGCTATTCGTGATAATGAAAGACTCGAAGGACTTTATCATATTCTTAATCTTGACGATAAAAAAGATTATCGTTCTGAAGAAGATATGAAAACACTTAACTATGGTGCTGTAATTCTTGCAACAGATCAAGATGAGGATGGTAAAGGAAATATTACAAGTTTAATTCTAAATTATTTTATGGTATTTTGGCCGGCTTTAATTGAAAAAGGATATGTCCGAAGACTTAATACTCCTATTATTAGAGCAACTCATAAAACAACTAGTAAAGTTCATAGTTTTAATAGTGTATCAGCTTTTCAGAAATGGCGGACATCACTTGGAATAAATGAAGAATTATTTACCAAACAATATGAAACCCATTATTATAAAGGATTAGCCAGACATGATAAGGATGATATTAAGGATATTTTCTACAATTTTGAGAAAAATCTTCATGTATATTGTTTAGATGATAAAAGTCAAGAACTTTTCGAACAATATTTTGGCAAATCAAGTGATGCTCGTAAAGAACATCTAAGAACTCCGGTAAATTTGGATTTTGCAGAAAATGCACATTACATCTCTGTAAGTCATCATTTAGCAATTGATACCAAATCATATAAACGTTATAAGATTACTTGTATGCTTCCACATGTATATGATGGATTCCTTAATACAAGAAGAAAAATCTTTACAACTGCTAGACGTATAATGAATAGATCAGAAACAATTAATGTTTCAGCACTTGCTGGTCGAGTACGTTCTGACATGCATCATCATCATGGAGATATGGCTATTACAGACAGTATTACAAAAATGGGTCAAGAATTTTTCCCTAGATTAATTCCAGTTTTTCTAGGTAATACAATCGCTGAAGGATTTGGTTCAAGAAATTTTGGTGGATCTGATGCTGGACAACCTAGATATCTTGAACTTAAACAAAATACTAAAATTACAGATTTATTATTTCCTGAAGAGGACGATTATTTACTTCCATATGTATTTGAAGAAGGTAAACGATGTGAACCTAAATATTATTTACCTATTATTCCAATGGCATTACTAGAAACTCAACACCATCCAGCACATGGTTGGGATATTCGAACATGGGCTCGTGATTGGAAATCTGTTATTAGAAATATTCGAACAGCTATTCAAAGCTTTAAAATCATCTCATTAGGTGAAAAACAACAAAATAATGAAGGAGAACAAAAAAATGAGATAACAGCAACTAATCCTTATATGAATGGATTGAAAGTTGTTCAAGTTTTATCACAGGTTAATATTACAACCTATAAAAATGCTGGTCAACAACCACCTGCTTACTTTCCAGATGATGGTAATTTATATTGTCCATTGGAATATATGAAAATGGATACTACTAATTGGAAAGGAACGTTTAAAGAAGTTCCAATTCCATCAAAAGATCCGAATGTTCCTCCAAAAATTAAGTTATACTCAGTTGGTACATATGTATATGATAAAAAATCTAATACTATTTGTATTACTGAATTACCACATGGTATTTCATCTAATAATTATTCATATGGTAATCGTAAGCTTATTGAAAAACGTAAAATCGAATTTAAAAAAGCCGAAGATAAAGCTCGTAGTGAAGCTAAAAAACTTTGGGAATTGGAAAGACAGACAACTGATGAACCTAAAGCTAATGAAGAAAAGAAAACTAGAGGACGTAAGAAAAAAGAATCTGAACCAGTTATTATTACTTCTACAACTTTAATGCAATTATCAAGTGTACCTGCATTAAATAAACCTGAAAATAAATTTTACAATTCTGTTTTTAATGAAAATCATGGTAATGAATTAAGTATGGAACTTGATAAAATTATGAATGATGAAGATGCATTTCAAATTCAGCTCGATAGTGTTGATAACAGTAAATTTGTTTGGGAAGCATGGCAATTTTTGACAGCTGCTCTTATCGATAAAGAACATGTTTCAGATGTTGATGACCGTAGTACTGATAAAGATATTGAGATTTATGTTGAACTTAATAATGGTGCATATCCTGAATTAAATCATTATAAAAATGAAGTATTCGATGGTGTAATTGAACATTTTAAACTTAGAACTGTTATTCACGATAGTTTAAATTTCATCGATGGTGATTCGGAATATATTAAAGAATTTAAGAATTATGATGAAATCTTCAGAAGTTGGTTTATTGCTAGAAAAGCATTATATGAAAAAAGATTCATTCGAACACTAATTATTTACGAATTACAAATTTATAAACTTCAATTAATTCAAAAATTTTGTGATGAAACTCGTCGGGATCCTAGTCAAAATTTTGAACCAAAATTTAGCCTTGCAAGAAAAACAAAAGAAGAACAAGCTAAAATCTTGGAAACTCATAATTATCCTAAAATTGGAACTGAAATTATTAATGATCCGCAATATATACCAGTTCACATGATTAAATTCGAAGCTTTAGAAAATCCAGAAAATCTAAATTATCGATATATCTTATTACTTAATCAATCTCAAATCAGTGATGATGCATATCACGAACGTAATGAAGAGATTCAAAAATTGCAAAATATGATTGCAAAATTATTAAAAGAACAACAATTCTTTCCTGGTGCAAACTGGTGGATTGAAGAATTGAATAAAATTGAGATAGTTATTCAACGGGGTTTATCTGAAGGTTGGGGCTATGATCAAAGAAAAAAGAAATACCAATGAGCTTAGAATTATATAGGAATTAAAATAATTTATTAATCATTCTCTATTAAATTTAGCGACATGTACTGGAATGATATTTTCTACTTCATTGTCAATAAAAGTAATACTTTTAATTTCTGTTTTGATTTCCGTTTTATTAACTGAACCCATTATATTAGTTTAATATAATAACATTAAAATTCATTTTTAAAAATTCTACTAATAAAAAATTTGATTTTTTTATTTAACTAAATAACATTAGACTTTAATTTTAAATATTTAACCAAAAAAATAACAATGACAATTCAAGCAATCGTCAACAAGTTGAAAATTATGGCTTTGCAAAGCACATTAAACAAACGACATGCAGCAGCTGTTGTTATTGGAAGCAAAATCATTACATCAGCAATTAATAGTGAACGTACATATAACAAAGTATTCGCTCATATCAATGGACGTGCTACTTGTTGTAGTACTCATGCTGAAGTAGCTGCTATTCGGAAAGCTCTATGTAGGGAACCGTGGTATATTTTATAGGGCTAATATGGTTGTTATTCGGGTCGACTCGCTTGGCAATTTGCTAGACAGTAAACCCTGTGCAGAATGCACTAAAGTTTTAAAACATTATGGATTAAAAAAAATATATTATTCAATTCCTGGAGGTTTGGTAGTCGCAAACATTCGGAATTTTGAAAGTGATCATCTTTCTTATGCTCAAAAATTGCTTTCTACATATTTGTAATTATTAATCAATAGATATTAATAAACATATTCTCATTAGTTTTCTCAGCTTTCAAATAATTTTGTAATGTCATCAAGAGTAATTTCTTCTCTTCGCCCTTCGAGATTTCTTTTTATTTTTTCTTTAAAATTATCAAAACAATAGTCTCTAAGTTCTTCAAATGCGTATACTAACCCATGAACATTCAATAAATCATATAATAATTGTCTAGCTATTGCAATATTTCTCTATCTTCCATACCAAAAGTATTATGATAATTTAAATACATTTTTGCTAATAACCATCATACATAACACCAATCTGGATTAGTTTGTTCTGCAATTATCATTTTGTTATAAGATTGTCTATTATATTCTAGCCATTCTTCATCAGAAATATATCTGTCACCTTCAATAAATTGTTCAAAGTTTTCTTGATGATTACCTAAAAATTTTTGTTCGTCCATTATTAGTTTTGTTAGAGAAATAATATTGTTAAATAATATTGTTTACTAATAATATATTCAAATTTAATAGATAGTATTGTAAGATAATTTATAATAATATACTTATTATTAATTTCTAAGTACAAAATCAATCAAAAGATGGAAGACTGGCATTATATAGTTGTTTTAGTTTTATTCGTGTTAATCATTTGGATTTTAAATATCAAATGGAAAAAAGATCGTCTAACAGATCCAGCTCTTGATGGAAAGATAGAACATGAAGCGCCAAATTTAGATTTAAGTTGGTTGCGTTCATCTTCCAATGATTCATTTGCGGACACTGAAATTGCTGGTTTTGATGTAAATGACACCAATGGATTCAATAATATTTGGAATTCTAATAGAGGTGTTGGTTCTGGTGAAGCACCACAACTTACTGAAGTATCAGTTGAAAGTCCTGAATATAAAAGACAAATGCAAGCATTAATTAAACATATGGCTGCTTCTGGATATAAGAAAAAAATAGTTAATGATTATATTACCCATATAAAAGAAAATCATCTAAGTCCTCAATTAATCCTTATGCAAATGAAAAATGATCCAAATGCACCACCACCAAATATTAGTGAAGACCCACTTACAAATTAGTTTTTTAAGTATTTTAAAACAATATTTTTTTAAGTATTTTAAAACAATATTATTACTAATATAATAGTTAAATGATATAATGAATACAATATTATTTTTATTACTTATAATACTTATTATAATAATTGTAATATTGCTGGGGATATCTTTTGATTATAATATTAGTAAACATTTCATTCAAAAGAATAATAAAATAGGAGGGTTAAAAGGAACATCTATTTTAGACGATAATGAAATTAAAAATGATGTAAATATATATGATTATGAAAACTTATATAGAACTGCATTAAATTTACTAGGAGATTATCGTAGAAAAGATATAAACAACATATTATCATTATGTTTAAACTGTCCCGTATGTAAAATAGTTCAAAGTGATGAAAAAAATTTATTTGGATACAATTACACTACACCAAATGATCGAAACATATATATAGATATTATGTTATCTGCATATTATCCTAATAAATATAATATTTTCACATATAAAACTATTGATGCATGTAGTGACAATTTATTAGGTTATAATAATAATTTTATACTAAAAAAATATCCATTTCCATTACAAAATATGCAAGAATGGGGTATACATTTCAATCAATCTAATAGCTTGGAAAATGATCTATGTTTATTATATGGTTTAAATAACTTTATGTACAATTTTAACAAGAATTATATTTTAGTAAATATTATTGATATTTATTATTCATCAATTTCTGAGTTAAACTCCAATAACTCAGAAATTTATATTGGCGTTGATATTTACTATATTACAGAAAAAATAACGTATCAAAATTTATATGATTTCGACTCATATCAAACAGACAATATTATAAATTCTGATATATTATCAGAATTAATAAATATTAATAAAAGACACCCTTTTATCAAAATACTTTTAAAGAATGTTCCAATAGTTTTATTTAAATTAGCGACATTTATAAAAAAAATATATAATTGTGAGCCTATTATTCTCAGGAATATAATTATGATGGCTAAATTAATATCTCTTAATCATTTTTCATTAACGATGAAAACAAAATTTAATAATATAAATCATTATCCTGAAGACACTATATCACTTTCTAGCTTATACGATGCTACTCATACAACATCTACATTTGATGTATTAAATATAGATATTTTATCTAATATTATACCATCTGATAATGTATCTATAAATGATAATTTTTATAATACAATAGATCAAAATCTATTTGTAAATCCAATTAAATCGTCAGATATTCATTTAAATATTGTAATTCCTAATTGGAAAAATATGGTTAATAATTATATTAATGAATTGGAAAAACATATACAAATAAAAACACAATATTTGCAATGTATTGCTAATGAATCAAAAAAAGTTTCAGAATTTATTGATATATCAAGAAGAATCGGGATACATTACAATTGGTTTCCAAAAGAATTACATGAGAGGTTAAAATTATGTCATTTTTTGGTTGGTTTTGATGATTATTTACTATTATGTTTATTCTCTGAATTTAAACAAAAAAATATTCGAGTAAATATTATTTCAAATGATAAATTTAAAGATTGGTTTATGTATTTCCTTCCAAAAAATCAAAAAGAAAAGCAAAATGTTATAAATGATAAATATCTATATAAAAATTTTGTTCAAAATAAACTTATAGACCAAAATAATAATTTATCTGAATATAGCCTACCAGGTAATATTAATTATAAATTTATAGCAACAACTGAATTTAAAAAATATTATAATTCCATTGATGAAAATGATTCTAAAATTATCAATTATTTACAAAAGTATATTATGATAATTTCAAAAAATCCATCTTTAGAAATGCAAGTTAATATACCTTTACCACAAAATACCGAATATAATTTAACATTAGGAATTGATAAATTTACAGTTGAATCATTTGTTCAAAAAATAAATTCATATAAAATTAATAAAAAAATAATTAATAGAGATTTGGAATATTATTCTGCATTTATTTCATCTGAAATAGTTAATACCGGAAATAAACAAAATTTTTCGTTAATAAATTAGATATTATTAATGTAATCGTTAAATAAGTCAATGAAACGCTTGTTATGTTTAATAATATTAAGCATAATATTAGATGATAAAGCTCCCCCACTAACTAATATATCTTTTTTTTGAACAACTGTATTATTTTGTATTTTTTGTTCTTTCGGAAATAAATCAATAATAACTTCATTTATAATATTTATTGCATTATCAGATAATTTATTTTTTTCTTTTTTTGTGATATAATCATAAATATCAAGTGCCAAATTATCAGATAAGATACACCAACCATATACATCTTCTTCTGCAAATGCGAAATAATGTGGTTCTTCATTAATAATATTTTTAATTTTATTACTAATATCTTTTAAACGCTCATAATCTCTTAAAACATTTATATTTGTTGGAAGTAAAATAGATTGTTGTAGTTGTGGAGAAATATCAATTTTTACTGATGAATTACCCATAATTGATAATAATTTATAATATTGATAATAATTTATAATATTGATAATAGCTAAATGATATTTTTAAACAATATTATTACACATAATCTATATGATTAAAATGAACTTATTAAATTCAATTTATTAAATTCAATTTATTAAATTCAATTTATATAAATAGTATATTAAAAGACAGAGAATATGATTTTCTTCAATTACGTTCCCAAGGTTCTTTGTAATCCATCTCAAGAGATTCAAAAATATCTCGTTCACTTGATGTTGGAATTAATTTGTCAGTTTTTCTATCAAATAAACCATCTTGATTAAGTAGCAATCCTAAAGATTTTGCTTTTTTTCTCATAAGAATATTATGATCTTTTGATCCAGTTGCATATAACATCATTGCATGTGCTTTATCACTAGGAGCTCTAAATACATCAAGTTTATAAACTCCAAGATGTTTACTTGGGGAAGGAAATACTTGATCAAATCTAATTAAAATACTTAATTTATCAGGACCATTAGCATAGGGAATAATATTATCTTCTTTAAATGTTGAACGCGCTTTAGCTAACCAACGATCTAAAATTTTTTCATCATCACTTACAATCATAACATCAATGTCTCTTGATGCAGCTGTTTTACGTCGATAACTACCAACTAATACAGTTGATAAGCAACCATCCTTTGAATCACATAAACTTAAGATTGCTGGTTCAACAGCTTTGATATTATCATGTGGGATCTTTCTATCAGGTGGATATAATAACATTTTTTTAGCAGTATCAGGTAACAATTCTTGATATTTTTTCATTTTCAATTGAGCAACTGTTTTTAAACCAGCTTCAATAAGTTCATCAGCTTTAACATCACCAATACCTAATATTTCTAATAATTGTAATTTTAAGGAGTCATTCTTTTTATCTTTTGCTGATTTACTATCATTATTATTTTTATCAATTAATTTTGTGACTTCCCGAGGATTTTCATTAAAATACTTAATCTTTGCTTTCATATGATCACTAATATTAAGACCATTCAACGTATCTTCGTCAATTTCATCATCATAGACACCTTCTAATTCATCTTTTAATGTTGCGATAATTTTTTGATACGACCCGATAATAAATTTGTTTTTTGGATCTTTAGATTTCGCGGTTTCATTAATTTTAGCACCATAATATGCAATAATATTTGACCATTTCATTTTGATTAAGGTTTTATGCTTAAAACTTATATATAATAAATACTATAATTTTATATCAATAAATCAAATTTGATTTTTTTGTATAAATTTTATATATCAATACTAAGTGTAAAAACCTCTAATACATTTAAAATCAAATGGCTTCATTCTTTGATGCTGTTAAAGATATTTTGAAATAGCAACTGCAACAGCCGGTAATAATATATCAACAATTGATACACAAATTGATTCAGCGTTAATTATAGCTGGTCGTTTTGATGCAAAAATCAATTTAGCTGAATTTAATGATACTGAACTTAAAGAGCAATTATATATTATGTTTCCTAACTATAAAGAAAAAATTATGAAACAAAAATTTCACTTAAAAAAACGAAGTAAAGCACCAGGAAGATCAAGAAGACATAATTAGAATTATCGATTATCATACCCACCATCATATGATATTATTCTTTTATTTTTTTCATTGTATCTTTCATCATAGGCTATGTACCAGAATATAAATAAAAACAATATAATGAACAATATAATTATCCAACTCCATGATAGATTAGAAAATAATGACCAATCTTTACCCAATAACTTTTCATCAGTACGACCACCATTAATTTTAAAGCCACCATTTTTTTCATTATTTATACCATTTATCTCATTTATCTCATTTATTTCAAACAAAATAGGTTTGTGATCACTTTCATAATAATTAATAATTTTCTCATTACCTTTAATATTTTTTTTAGCAAATGCATAATCAACTTTCTTTTGATGTATAGAAGTATAATTATTAGGATTAAATGAATATCCTTTTGATTCAATTATTTTCATTTCAGGATCGGAAGAAGTAAAATTGAAATCGCCAATAATAATATCAGGTGAATGAGCTAATATTTTATCCAACTGTTCAATTCGTAGTCTAATATTTTTTTTATAAATATCATAAAAATCAGCATATTCTACAAATCTAGTATTTTTCATAAATTTCTTACCTATTTCTAAATGAGTTCCAATAATTTTTATCATTTTATTGTCAAAACCAAAATGTAATAAAATGCTATTTCTTTGAGATCTTTTTCTATCTTTTAAAATGTCGAATTTAGCAAATTTACATTTTTTAAGATCAACAAGTGCTACTAATCTTAAATCATCAGCTCCATTTGTTGTAATAATATGTTGATATTTTTTTATTTCTTTTATTTTACCAACATATTCTTCTGGGAATTCTTGTAAGAAAATAATATGAGCATTCGATAATTCAAGCAATTTCATGAGATTATTAAATACTCTTTCTTTATCAATTAATATATTTGCGCTAACAAGATTATGAACATTATAACTCAATATTTTAATATTTTGTTGGTTATTATCAGCCAATTTGTTTTGATTTAAATTATCATAATTATCAAAAAGTTCTTTTGTTACTTCAACAGACTTATACCAATCATTTACTTTAAATCCCATATTTGGTGGATAAGTTTCATTTAATAAAAAATCTTTTTCATTAGGTAAATCTAAATTCCAATTTTCCCAATAATCTGGATCATTTTTAATCATTTCAATATTTTGAGACAAGTCTTCACCATTTTGACCAATACCAATATTTAAACTAATTTCTTCATCCATTATTTCACGAAATGGAGACATAAAATATTCTAAAAATGTTCCATCAAAATGATATTTTTCATAAAAATAATCATGAATTAAATTACTACCCCATACAGGCATATATCTATTTGGTTTAGGATCTGGTCTAAGACTAATATGCTCATCATATAACCACACTTTACCACACCATTGTGGATTTTTTTTACAAATCCACTTAGTTTGTTCTTCAATATCTATATTAACACCATAAATCATTTGTAAAAGTTCTTTCGCATGATTATCATTAGATTCTGCGTAAACTTTTTCTAAATTTTCTTTATTAAGTACGAATAATCTTATTGGTTTTTTATTTTGATAAATATTTAAACCTCCTCCATACCATTCACCGTAATCCATCGCAAGTTTTTGACAACCTACCCAAAAATGTGTTTTAGGAAATGAACTATAAAAATATTTAGTTCCTTTATACATTTTAGTTTGTGCAGGAAGAACAAAATATAAAAAACCATCATCACCTTTTTCATATTTACCAATATCTGCATAAAAAACATAAGGAGGTTTTTTATTAATATATTTATTATAATTTTTACAATTTTCACTAACACAGTTCTTTCCAAGATATTCAGATTTTATATTTTTATAAATATCTCGAAGACTTTGATCTTTACCAATAGACTCCGAAATTTTTGCATCTTCATCAAGAACAAATCCTTTCGATATTAATTCTTCTCGTTCTTTCGGAGTAAAATAATTTATTTTATATGTTTTAAGCTCAGACATTTTATATTAATGTTATTGTTCTATATTTCAATCAATAATATTATAACACTGAATAATTCATAAAAAAATTGAATAAATCATTTATTCAAGTAATTTTGTATTATTTATTTATATTATTTTTAATGACTAGATGGGTAATTATGATTACTACACTTATTCAATATTATTATATTAAAAAACATAATCATTCATCTCAATTATTACTACCAAGTTAAATTTAGATTTCGATAAATATTTTATTTGATAGTTTTAAATTTTTTTCTATATCAGCAATAATTTCATCATAATAATCATCAAAATTTTTACCTTTACGAGCTTTACATAATGCTAATATTACAATATCATGTAGTAACTTTGTATTATTTTTAATCATATATTGTTTACTAAGTGAAAATTCAATATCTTGTATTAACTTACAAATATTTACCATATAAATATCTTGAATCTGAGATACTGGAATTTCATTTATAAATTTTGAACCTTCAACTTTATCATGAATTTTTGAAGCTTGCAAAATTCCCAAAACTTCTTTTCTAAATTCTGAATTTTTTAATCTTGTTTGAATATCCATTTTCAACCCAAAAATAAGATTAAATCTGTAAAATATAATACTATATATAAATAACATTCTTTTTTACTTTATTATAAATCAATAGAATGGAATATGTATATGTTCTTTATCTATTATTGGTTATTCTAATAATAGTAGCTGTATTATTATTAATGTCAATCGCAGGAAAAAAAATTCCATTTATAGGAGGTGATCCAGATCCACCATTAGAATTAGATATTAATGAAGAATCTGATAATATTGACGAGAAATCTAATAATAAAAAAACAAGCGAATGTGAAGAAAATGAAACTAAAATAAATGGAGGTAGTCTTGATAAAACAAAAAAAATTTGGGTTGTTGATGGATTAAATTACATTTGTGATAAATATTTAGCGATGAATAAAAATACAATTGACAATAATCAAAAACTCGATCATGAAGAAAATTTAATTAATAGTTCACCAAACATTGTTTATATTTGGAAAGCCATTTCAAACTTACGAGCTGAGCATAAAAAAGATTATATTGTATTTGTAATTAAAAATCAAGATGGTT
>Ga0214921_10005078_pt1 | contig 18844 bp, 15 predicted proteins | sample LL1505_MetaG_FD_177992 | JGI IMG/M metagenome (GOLD analysis project Ga0214921, IMG submission 177992) | Freshwater microbial communities from Lake Lanier, Atlanta, Georgia, United States - LL-1505 | ecosystem: Environmental > Aquatic > Freshwater > Lake | place: USA: Georgia | collected... | reverse complement strand
TCGCCGCCGCGATGTAACGCTGCGGAATCGCTGCCATACGTTCCAGCACCACAAGCGTCACCGTGGGTAGCATGGACATGGCGAGCACGAGCCCCCCTGCAAGCCATGATTTGCCCCAACCGCACCATTGGACAAAAACCAGAAAACCAAACAAGCCAAACACAATACTCGGTAGTCCGTTGGCAGTGTAGAGTCCGAGGCGCAATGCTTTCTTCATACTCTCGGACCTCAGCCATACCCGCTCCATCAAGGCAAGAGACACGGCCAACGGGGCGCACGCCAAAAATGCGGTGCTGAGCAACACCGTTGTGCCCACAAGATTCCAGAAGATGCCTCCAGAGGCTCCCACAAGAGCAATTTGCTCCGTAAAAAAGGAAAAACTGAGCGCCCCCCAGCCGCGTCTGGCAATGGACCAAACCAGCCCGGTGCTGATCGCCAAACACGCCAGCAGGCAGCCCCCAGCCACGCAGCCCATCACGATGTCGAGGCCTCTACGCATGCCGCCGCCTCCCCAAGGTTCCCAGGCATGTCGCCCCCGCAGTGAGCACAAGCAGCAGGACTCCCAGTCCCATGATCGCGGCCCAATGCAGCGGATCCCCAAAGGCAATATTGGTTTCAGCGCCACCCAATTTGGTGGTCAACGTCTGCCCAGCCTCCAGCAGCGGTGCGGGCGAGTACCATGGATGTGGCAGGTTGTTGTCCTGTCGGCCGATCACAAGAAAGACCGCCACTGTCTCCCCGAGGGCCCGGCCAACAGACAGGAGAAACGCGGAGGCCATTCCCCGTGAGGCCTGTGGCAGGACGATATTCCAAATAGTCTCTGCTCGGGTCAACCCCAGCGCTCTCGCAGCCCGGCGTTGCGCACCCGAAACGGATCGCAGGGCGTCGTCGCACAGAGAGACCATCGTTGGAAGGATCATCACCGCTAGGAGGATGCCGGCAGTCAGCAACGTGTCTCCGCTCAGCGGATCAAACTTGGCAAACGTCCGGTAAACCCAGTCCCGAAGGACCGCAATTCCCAGCAATCCGAACACCACCGAGGGAATCCCAGCGAGAAGTTCTAAGGGAATCTTCAATGCCAAGCGGGCCTTCTGTGGAAGGTATTCTGAGAGAAAAACCGCTGCACCGAGCCCCAGCGGTCCTGCCAGCAAAAGAGCGACAGCCGTCACGGCAAGGGAACCGTAGATTAGGGAAAGGGCGCCAAACACATGCTGCCGGTAAAACCAACTCACCCCTGTGATGTATCGCGTTCCTTCGGACTGCCAAACTGGACCGCTTTGGAACAGGAACACGCAGAGCAAAAAACCGAATGCGCCGATAGCCAACGCCGACAACAACCAGGAAACCACGCGAGTCATCAGAGGCTTTCCCTGTGTTTACGGGTGCAACGCCTTCAAGGGAAGATAGCCGTGCTTTTGCACCAAAGCCTGCCCGCGTTCACCCAGCAAAAAGTCCACCATAGTTTTCGCCTCTCCGCTGGGCTCGCCATTGGTCAGTACAAATAAAGGGCGGCTCAATGGATATTTGTGTGTTGCGATGTTCTGCGACTCGGGTGGAACGGGCACTCCATCTTCGCCCACCAAGGCCAAGGCGAACACCGATTTTCCGTCGGCCCACGATGCCGACAGCTGGGAAAGTGCGCCTGGCGTGCTGGCCACCTTGCTGCGCGTCTCTTCGTTTCCTCCGACTTCCGGAAAATTGACCTGTGGCGCTGCCTTTGGACTGCCGTAGAGCCAGTGGACGAACACCTCCCAAGTCCCGCGTCCCGGTTCTTTGTTGAAGAATGCAATTCGCTGAGCTCTCTCGCCTCCGACATCCTTCCAATTCTTGACACGCCCTTCGTAGATATCCTTCAACTGCGTCTTGTTAAGTGTGTGAACGCCGTTTTCCCAAACGTCTTTAGAAACAATCAACGCCACCGCGTCCTCTCCAATATGGATGGGACGGAAGTCGCATTTTGGATACTTGGAACGGTCATCTTCGCTGACCGGTTTGGAGGACATACCCATCTGCACCAGTCCATCGCCGAGCATGGAAATGCCGCCGGCGCTTCCGCCTTGAGTGTCCACTTGGATTTCCATTTTCTGTTCCGTCCGAAGGATTTCAGCGGCCTCAGCCACCGGAAGATTGACGGTTGTAGAGCCGTTAATTTTCAGAGGAGCAGCAGAAATGGAAGTCAGGCTTAAAACGGAGAAGAAGAGGGGTAGAAAGAGTTTCATAGTTGCCTGAATGCGCATACACGCCGCTCAAGGCGGAGGCAAGTGCAAAGGAAACTGACGATCACTCCGCGAGGCGATCCATCCGAAAGGAGCAGCATCCGAAGTCCAAAATGGTTCCTTCCTGCTCAAGGCGTCTCCTGAAAGTGGTTGCGATGAAATACTCCCGCTTTTGGGCAATCGCGCGTACATCCACGATACCGGCTTCCTTCAGGACGCGTAAATGCTTGGAGGTATTGTATTGTGTAATCTGGAGACTGTCCGCCAGTTCATTGACACCCAGATCGCCAGTGAGCAGTTTTTTAACAATCCTTTGCCGGGTGAGGTCCGCGAGGGCTTTGAGGATGTCGAGACAGTCGTTAGATTCCACGAAGTAATCTTCGTTAAAATCCGGCTCGACATCAATCTATGAACGTCTATGCCCGTAGGTGCATATATGAAGACAAAAATTCTTCTCTTTTTGACGATTGCAACCGCGCCCTTTTCTACACGCGCAGACATCGGAACGATCAGTCCCGTTGAGGCCCAAAAATTGATCCAGAACACGGATCCTTCCAAACGCCCTGTCGTCTTGGACACCCGAGGCGGGTACAAAGACTATTTTCGAGGGCATCTTCCCACGGCCCATCATCTTGAGTTTGATACTCTGCGGGGCACTGACAGCGGCGTGCCAGTACAATACCTGCCAAGCGATCTGACCAAGGCTCTGCTTGTGCGTGCTGGTGTGGATAAAAACAGGCTCCACTTGGTGTACGCCACAGGTGATGTTTTGCCTAACGACGAAATTCTGAGCGCAAGCATGGTGGCGTATGTGCTCGAGAAATACGGAGTTCAGGACATCCGTATCGTGGACGGAGGCCTTGCGGGATGGAAAGCGGCAGGGCTCCAGCCTGTGCAGGAGTATTTCGGCAATCCCGTAGGAAATCTTCCTGAGAAGGGAAAGCCGGAGATCGCGTTGACTGTCGAAGACGTTCTAAAACTCAAGGATAAGCCGGGCCATGTTCTGGTGGATGCTCGCCCGAAGAACGAATATCTCGGGCAGGACGAAGTTTGGTTGCGCAAGGGTCACATTCCGGGCGCGGTTAGTTTTCATTGGGCACGCCTGATGGAGAAAGAAAACACCCATAAATTCAAACCGTTCTCTGAGGTGAAAGCGGATTTGGAAGCTGCGGGAATCACTCCGGACAAGGAAGTGATGTGTTACTGCGGGACGTCGAGAGAGGGGAGTTTGGTTCGTTTCTATCTGAAGCACGTTGCCGGATATCCAAAGGTCCGCCTGTATGAGGGCGCTTGGAAGGAGTACGTGTGGGTAAAAGACAAGTCTTTGCCTGCTGAAACCTCCGAGCCTGCAGCGAAGTAGCCGTCAAGGTCGGAAGACCGCAATCCGCGCCTTCCGCGTCGATGCTCAAAGGATAAAGAGGATAGAAATTCGCTTTCCCCCCAGAGCGACTTTTTTAAGCCTAGACGCGGAGAAAGGTGCTGCTCTCAGGGTTACTGTGGAAAGAGACAACAGTTTCCCGAGCGTTAATCGCGGAGCATCTGGACAAAAAAGCAGCAATTGTGAGCAACGTGATTCACCGCATGGATTTATCGCAGATTCAGGTGAAGGTTTCAGGAAATTTGAAGCGGTTTGTGTCTTAGAAAATGAAAGAAAATGAACACTGACCCCTAGTTTCCCCCCTCGTGTTCTGGTGCACCGAGTTTGGGCGCATGCCCTTCTTCCAAAAGGGAGCCAAGGGCCGCGACCACATCGCCGACGGCTTCACCTGCTGGATGACTGGCGCAGGCGTGAAGCCGAGCGTCAGCCACGGTCGCACCGATGACCACGGACAAAGACCCCTTCATCGACGACTGTTTTCTGGGTTTCGTGTCTCACGCGGACAGCGAGCAGTTCGAGTTATCCATGTATTCAGTAGGTATGGAGTTGTTCCACGAGCAGCTTTCTTTTGCACTCCGTTGTTAGCCAATTGTGCGCAGACTCGCGAAAGTAGCCGCGTTTGCGATGCATGCAGACTTGTCCTCAGCTAAAATGGCACTAAAGTATCACTTCATGAGAACTGAACTCGTGACGACCCTGAAACGCAAAGCCACAGAGATAATCGCAGATCTCGAACAAGATCATGAACCCGTCCTCATCACCCAGCACGGCAGACCTGCTGCATACTTGATAGACGTAGATTCTTTTGAAGCGCTAAACCAACGGATCGCTGTACTTGAAGGCATCGCAAGAGCAGAACAAGCAATCGATCAAGGGAGAGTAATCTCTCATGAGGAAGCCAAAAACAAAATGGGACGATGGCTCAACTAATTTGGACCGAACCCGCATTGAGCGATCTAAACGCCGTCGCCGACTACATCGCTCTCGACAAACCTGCCGCGGCAAGAGCATTCGTCCAGCGGGTCTTCTCTCATATTGAGCAGCTCCAAGAACACCCAGAAAGTGGTTCCACAGTACGGGAACTTCCGGACTCTCCATGCCGCCAAATCGTGGAACCACCTTGCCGCATTTTTTACAGATGCGATGGAGCAAAAATTTTTATTCTTCACGTCATGCGTGGAGAAATGCGCCTCAGAAAGCAGCGGCTGCGACACCCTCCAAAGAACCTCACGCGAGGCTAATGTAAGTCTCGCAGCAATTGGGTCAGCCCGAGTAGATCGCGTTTCACCTCGGCTTGATTTAATGAGCGGCTCGTCTTATTCCGTCTCTTTCAGTTTCATGGACGATTCAAAAGATCTAAGCACCTGGGACCTCGGAGCCCCAGCTCCGCAATGCCTGCCTGAGCTTTCGGAGCGTCAAAGCGGAGCTGGGGCTCCGCGGTCCCAGGAGAGAAGGACCAGTTTTCTTCAAGATTTGGTCTTATTTCCTCCCGTGGGTTTCAGTGGCTACTGGGCCGAGGCGGACAGAGTTTGCAGTTGGGGTGTTGGTGGAGAGGCTTTTGGGTAGTAAAATCCTTAATAACCAAAATGGTCGGGCCGGAGGGATTCGAACCCTCGACCTCCTCGACCCGAACGAGGCGCTCTACCAAGCTGAGCCACGGCCCGACATTCTGCTGAATTTTTGGATTTTAGGGGCAACGCCCCCTTTGCGAAACCTGAACTCTAACTTTCCTTCGAACGCCGCCCATATTCGCCTCGAGAGAGGTGAGCCCCTTCGAAGGAAATCAGAATGCGGTCCAAAGACTAAAGTTAGCTAGGTCGCAGCGTGCGTTTAGCGCACCAAAACCTCCCCATCAACTATGCCTTTGAAAGATAGAATCGCAAGCAGAAGTGGGGGAGCTTTAGGTTTACGACGAGACGCCTGAACGTTTGGTTTTTTACCAGCCGAAGCATAGGGACTCGGGTTGGGAACACTCAGTGAGTCTGCGCGCTAGGATAGCCTTTCCACAGCCACTCCAAAGCGTTCGGCAGGATTTGGGACCTTGCGTTGCCCACGCCGTGGCCCGAGTTGAGACAGTACGCGTACTGGTAGTGATAACCTTTCGCTTTTAAGGCGGTGGCCATGCGGTTGTTCGCCTCCACCCAGTCGTGCATGCCATCGCGCATCACGTTGGGGTTGTAGTTGTCGCGGTCGCCGACGGCCATGTACAGGCGGATCGGTTTGGGGGCGCTTTCGGGAATGAGCTTGTTGTGAAAGCCCCAAGCGCCGTCGGGTGTCTCTGGATTAAAGGGCCATTGCTGGTTGACGAAGGTGCCAGAAAGCGTGAGCACGCGATGGTAAAGTTCTGGATGATACCACGCCATAATCAACGCCGCTGAACCTCCTGAGCTCGTGCCCATTGTGGCGCGACCTTCGGGGTCTTTTGTCAGCTTCACATCGTAGTTTTTTTCGACCAATGGCAGCACTTCCTCCTCAATGAACTCGGCGTAGAGTCCGGACATGGTGTCGTATTCCTTGCCGCGCTCGTGACCTTGGGCGTCGCCGCCGCCGTTGGCGACCATGACGACGATCATTGCCGGGACGCGTTTCTGGGCGATCAAGTTGTCAAGAATGCGAGGAAGGTTCATGTCCGGCTTGCCGAGGCCGGGGCCGTCGTGAGTCACAAGCAGGGGCGCCGCAGTGCCGGGCGAATACTGCGCCGGGATGTAGACGGTGATGGTGCGTTTGTAGTCGATGGGGTGGGTTTCCACGATCAACGTCTTGGGATTCGTCGGGTTGACGGTCCCGAAGACGTCCCTTGCAATGCCGGGGTTGAAGCGTTTGCAGTCTTTTGAATCGATGCTGAACTGCTGCACTTTTCCCTGTGGGACGCCTTCGCTGACTTTCGTTTCCTGTGCCGCGACGTAATCCGGGCCGATCACGAAGTCGCCATCCGCATCAACGGGAGGATTCGCGCCGGGTGTTCCGTCGAGGCGCGTGAATTTCGGCGCATCGGGGGAGTCGAACGGGCGCGTTGGCGGTTGGGGCTTGGGTGCTTGCTTTGGTGGCGGAGGCGTGGGCAGGGGTGCATCGGCGCCGGATGAATGGGCGAGGAGGGCGAGAATGGCGGTGAGGCCGAGCAGGGGGGAGAGGAGGGTTTGCATGAATTGATTTTTCGAAAAGGGCGCAGCGGACGGAATGTTCACCGCATGGTGACCAGTCAAAGGGGATGAGAACGCCTTTCGGGGCTCACTTTATTTACCGGTGGAGGCTTGTGGCGGTGTTTTTGGAACCCACTTCAAGGTTGCGAGGTAGGCCACAACGTTGCGGATCTCGCGTGGCTTTAAGATCCCGAGCATGGGGGGCATGATGGAGACAGGGGGCGTTTGAGCGGTGATTTCCGATTTCGGCACGCTCTTTTGAGTGCCGTCTGGGAGTTGGATGGTCGCGGCCTCGGGTGTGTCACTCACCGGCGCTCCGCTGAGTGAAGTGCCGTCGCGCAACGTGAGCATCGTGATGCCGTAGCCCGCGGCGATTTTGGCCGAAGGCGCAACGAGGGATTCGAGCAGGTAGGGACGGTCTTTCTGGAGGCCAATGGAGCGCAGATTAGGGCCGACGGCACTGCCGGTTTCGCCCAATGCGTGGCACGCCAGACAGTTTGCGCCCAGATGGTTTTGCACCAGTTCGAGGCCTGACGGGACATCGCCCCCAGTGAGCAGTTCGCGGTGCTCGGCTCCCGCAGAGCTTGTCGAATATTTCTCGGCCAGCGCTTTGAGTGCTGGATTGGCGGGCCCCCTTTCACCCAAGGCATCGAGGACATCAAACTGGAGCGAGGCCTCCATCTTGTTGTCGAGTAGGGAGTCGCCGAGTTTCGTAAGAACGGCGTCAGCATTAGGATGGGCCGCTCTGGAAAGTTGGGCGACGGCGTGCTGTTTTTGCGCTGTGGTGCCCTTTTTGAGAACACGTTCACAAATCTCGACCACTCGCTCTGGAAATTCTGGGAGCAAAAGTTCGAGCCCAGTTTGCTGTAAAATCGCTGGACTGGTTTCAGCGAGAGCCGCATCCAACGCTTTACTCCATTCCTTCGCACTGCGCTGTTCGCCTCCCATGAGTCGGAGCGCTTGCGCCCTCAGCTTTTCGGGGGCTGTGGAATCCGCGATGATTGCCGCGATCTGCTCAGGCTTTGCCTTGAGGGAATAAGCGATGAGGATTTCCACGGCGGTCTGGCGGAGAGCTTCTTCCTTGAGCCCGAGTAGCGTTTCGATTTTTGGAGAAAGAACCTCCTCAATTGGGGCAGGGTTTAGTTTGCGGGCATAGCCATCAACCCGGTCGAGGCGCGGGGCGTCTTTCCAAGCGAGCAAACAGGAAAGGGCTTCTGTACGGAAGTTGAGCGGGGCCGCTTCATTCAGGGCGAGCGCGAGGATCTTCTGAGCGTTTTTAACCGTACCGAGCCGCATGCCGGCGTTTATGGCGCGGAACATTGCCGGTTCGCTGAGGTTGCGCGCGTTAAGAAGGGAGGCCAATTGAGGCAACGCTTTGGGGATGCTTTCGTCGTCGTGGATGGCACGCGCGGCCTCGGTCACAACGGCAGGATCCGAGTCGTGGAGAAATTCTGCGACCAGAGGAGAAGCCTGTCTCCGCAGCGCAACTACGCTGACCAACCGCGCCGACCTTTCGCGGTTCGCTTTTTTCGCTGCGAGTTGCGCGGGTTTGGCGCAACCCGTGAGCCCCGCGACGGCAGCGTGCCGAAGGACGGGTTGTTCCCAATCGCGAATCGCCATTGCGAAAAGCGGTTCAACAGCGGACGAAACTTGCAGGCGTCCGAGCGCGATGGCGGTGAGGTTGCGCACGCGAGGGGCGGCATCGGCAAGCAGGGGAATGAGCGACTTGGTCTGGACCGGGGTCAGTTTGGCCTCGGAAAGGACGCGTGCAGTTTGGGCGCGAATCTCAGGATTGACGTCGTTGAGGAGCGGGATGATTTCGTCCGACTGAGCTTTTTGTTGGCGAAGGAGCTGGCCGTAGCCCCAAATCGCGTGGATCCGGCTCATTTCGCTGGCAGTCCCAGAGCGGGCCGCCGCAAGAAGCGACGCGCCTTCCTGTCGCTTGACGAGTTCGAACTGGGCACCCATCCGGACGCGTTGGTCCGCGTGGGCTAGCAGAACGAGAAGCTCCTGAGTGGCGCTTTTTTCGAAACCGTCGGTTAGGAGCTTCTGAGTTTCTTTGCGGAGCGCCGACCCAGCGCCCGAAATGGAATCTGCGCGGAAGACATTGCCAAGGCCATTGAGCGGATACCCTTTCGCCCAATCCGTCATGAACAGCGAGCCGTCTGGATGCCAGCTCATGCCAATTCCCATCAGCGATTTGTGCAGCACCTCCACCGGACTGCGCTTAAACGAAGCGCCGTCATGTTCGACCCGAAAGCCTCGCATGATCCCTGTCGGAAATTCGTTCAGGAAAAACATTCCACGCTGAGCTTCGCCGAGCGCCGTTCCGGGATCGTGTTTGAACCCTGCGGGTCCGTCGGTGGAATTCTCGATGGGAGGGAGAATGTGGGCTGCCTGCCCGTCCCATTTTGGCTCCCAGAGGCGCTCTTTCATCCAAGTCGTCCGGTTGCCCATGTGCTGATAATTGATGCGCCAACCCGCGTCGCTGGCCTCGGGGATGTAAACAAAGCGTTCTTTTTCCCCCTTAAAATCAGCGTCGTTGTCGACGCCCAGCAGATCGCCAAAGTCGTCAAAAGCTGGTTCCTGCACATTACGGAGCCCATGCGCGTACACCTCGAAGTTTGAACCGTCGGGCTCGATTCGAAGAATGCACCCCTCATTCGGGTAAAAGAAATGACGCCCTTCACGAGAAGTCACGTTCACGCCTTTGTCGCCGATGCTCCAGTAAATGCGCCCATCCGGCCCGACGGAAAGCCCGTGCATATCGTGTCCTCCGTAGGCGATGTGCAGCCCGAAGCCGTGGACGAGAAGCTCACGCACGTCCGCTACTCCGTCGTCGTCGGTGTCCTTGAAGCGCCAGAGGTCCGGCGCGATGGTCGCATAAACCCAGCCGTCGTGGTAAAGGACACCCGCCGCAATTCCAGTGACCTCTGTGTTAAACCCGTCTGCGAACACCGTGATTTTATCTGGAATGCCGTCGCCATCGGTGTCGCGCAACTGATAGATGCGGTCGGAGAGGGCCGTTAGATCCTTCCAGTCAATGGAGCCGTCGCCGTTATGATCTTTCAAACCACCGCGGGGGCTGCGTAGTTTTCCAGGGGCGAGCGCCGAGCGCAGGAAGGCAGCCTTTTCTTCGATGCTTCGGATTCCCACGTCGTCTGGAATCCACTTGGGATGCTCTCGGATTTCGAGGTCCGATGATTTGCGGCGGGCTGTGGAAGCGACATAGACGCGTCCTTTCGGGTCGACAGAGCAGGCCACGGGATCCGGCACATTGAGGGATGCGTTCCACTTTTCAAAAACGAGATCAGTGCCCGCAACCGACACAGGCTCTTTGACGGAAGCGGCGCGCTGGGTCTCGTCGGCTGCACGGGAAGCTGGAGCGAGAAGGACGGTTGCCCAGAGGAGGGGGAGGAGGGTCAGTCGGGAGTGGGTCATGGGGTCCTTGGAGAATGAGGCGGCTTTTCCAGAGAGAAAAGCACGCAGTGGTTTCCTTCTTAGAAAGCAGTGTGGCGCGAGGGATCCGCTCAACCCCGTACGGTTCAAGCTACCCCAAGGCTAGCGACGGAAAATGTCGAGCAACGCCGCGCCCGCAAATAAAAGCAGCATAAATAAGAAGGTCAGCAGCACAATGTTCCGCGAGATGCGAGACTGACGTTCGCGGCTCTTTCCATTGGCCTGACAATCCCAAACATCGGGAAAGCGCGAGGTTGCAAAGGGAAGTTCGGCGATCGCGTCGGTTGCCTCGGCCACGCATTCTTTAGGAACTTGGATCGTCCACCACGTACCGGGAAACATTGTGGGCAAAACCGGCATTGCAAGGCGCAGTCCGGCCGAAGTCTCCTGCCTCAAAAAGTGTGGGATGCCTTTTTCCCGAAGAGCAAGATCCGCCATATCGGCCTGATACAATTGTCCAGTGCGAAGCACTTCAACGAGATCGCTCATTCTGCACAGGGTATAACAACAACGACAGACGCCTCAATTCCTGTTTTCCAGTCTGCAACGGTGTTTATCGTTTTCGGAAAACAGTGAATCCTGAAGATGGAAATTCTAAAAGGGGTCGGTCGAAATCTCCACGCTGCCTTAATTAAACCTCATCTCATTAGACTCAAAAGATAGTGTCCGTGATATCCGAGCTCATGGCGCCGGATGGGATGGCCAAACGGAACGTGATGCTTTTACCCCGCCCGCGATTTCCTCAGATGAGACGCAGTGATGTTAATCTATTTAACACTAACGGCCACGGCCAAACAGGCTGGATGGCATTTGCAATCTGCTCATCCGCAGCAGCTCCACGAAGAGGAATGTGTGCGGTGGCCTCCAAAAGCATAGCTACCATCAGAAAATATACCTTCATCAACTGAGACTGCTCTTTCGAACCGGGGGTTGTCAAACGCCGGTCTTGTGACACGCGGAGCATGATTTCCTTGCGTAATTAGTCGACCAAGCTTGATGCGAAAATGGCAATAAACGATTTCAGCGGCACATGAGTTGCTGTGCAATCTGCGGGGCAACTGAAAAAATATGGTCACTACTCAACAAAAGATATCTCAACACTCCTCAGAATGAATAAGCTCATCTTCGTTGCAACATTATCAACGCTCACTGTTTTTGGTATTTCACAAGACCCGGGCAGCGGGCCTGCGACAACTGCGTCAGAACAGAGCATGGACACAACGTCTGAGGCTAAGACTGCCAGAAAACTTGCTAGGGAATGGCTCTCTAGCAAGAGTTGGGTGAGGGGTGAAAACAGTGACGGCGCTTTTGTTGCAATTGGAACCGCCCCCTTCTCAGGTAAGTCATCTAATTCCTCCCTGGCGCGCAGTAACGCTTATCAACTCGCTGCGCTGAAGGCTAAAAATGAACTGGCAGAATTCATATCGAAGCAGATCTCAACATCTGTCGCAGCCAGTTTGAAAGAGGGTACTGTTCCGCAAGATGCAAACGGTCTAAAAAAAGACGTGATCCAGAATTTAGTGGAAGCCGTCCGGTCCAAGGCCGGTGATGGCGCTAATGTCGCTAGTGCCAACAATGTTTTAAATAGTTCTGAATTTGCAAGCGCTGTTAGAACAGTAGCTCGTGCAGAGGTTTGTGGTACTTCGATCTCAAATTCTTTCGAGACCATAACGCCCGCAGGGGATGGAGCCTTCGCTGTTGTTGTTCGTTTTACGGCGACTTCGAGACAAATGGCTGCTGCCGCTATGGGCAAGGCTGAAGCGCCAAAAAATGAGAATTTGGCTGAAGCTTATTCGTGGGCAAAAGAGCAGACTGAGAGTCAATTGGCACAGACATACGGAGCAAAACTTTTTAGGACGGCTACGAACGAAGTTTGTGTGTTGGCCTTCGGACAGGCAGACGTGAATGGAAGTTCAGAGAACGCATTTGACATTGCAGCGGAAAAGGCCAAGACAGCAGCCGACGGCGAGATTAGGCAATTTGTAGGTGAGTTCGTCGATAGTGAGGCCATTTTGTCCAGGCGTTCATCGATTAAGGAAATGGCTCAATCGGGCTCGGAGTATCAGGATGTCGAGGGATACCAGAAGAATTTGCAGGCAAAGGCGAAAGGACTGCAGTTTCAGGGGATTAAACCGATTCGCGAATGGGAAGCTAAACCCGCAGGCGCAAAACCAGTGGCAGGTGTGGTCATGATGTGGTCTGTGTCTGGAGCAGATTCCGCAAACGCACTACGCAAGCAAATGGAGCAGGTTGGCGGATCTCAAGGTGGAACGGGACGTCGCGATGCAGCCCCCTCGGCCAGCCCAGCGGACGGACGAAACCTACCTGGAATCAAACGTGGAAGCACTGGTAACGCAGTCCCTGAGCCCTAGCCGCCTCTCTGTCGCATACAGTGCGTTAATTCTATCTAATATGTTAGTATTTGCGCTTCTAGCAACGGCTATTGGGTTACAGAAAGATCCCGCTCCTTCTGTTTTTGAGAGGCATTCCGCCGAAATATCAAAAGCTGGGATAGTCGAGTTTGAGGGCTGGATTTTTAGTTCTGCAACCCACCGTTATTTAGGAAGTTCAACTAATGCTGAAGCTGTCGCGATTGAAGTTGCTAAAACCGCAGCTGATGCTCGATTGATTTCCGTGTCTCTCGACATCGCCAAGGGAAAACCCGCACACATTGGCGTGAAAATCGAGAGGGATTGTCGTGAGCGTGTCGCTCTGGCAATGCGCCAGAAACTTGAGGCTGACGGACTGACAACCATCACTGAGGATGCTGGTGCTGGTTCAGCTACAGCGGTTCGAGCCCTCCCTGTAGACTCATTAAAGAAAAAGCCTCTTGATTGGAACCAGGCCATGAGCCTTATAGAGGAGCACGCGAGTTCTGCTGACGATTACGCGCTTTTGTGTGAGGTAAACTCGAGTCTGAATTCAACTGAAGCGTCTAAAAATCGGTTTAACGAGGCGATTAAGGCAAAGTATGCGGTGATTCCAGGGTGGCGTTCCACCCCAATATCTGACGGATGGTATTCCTTGGGGTACCCCATCTCAGAACAACATTTGGAGCGGTTATCGATAGATGATTTGTTTCAATTACTTGCACGCCGACCATTTGATCCTGTGGTTACACGCTGCATTGCCAAGCGCCTAAAGGATGCAGAGCGGGCGATGGCTGCGGATGCTGTTCTATTGTGGCCTACGATCTCATGGAGGGAGGACCCAGAGATCGACAAACAGTTAGAGCAACTTGAGAAAGTATTACCTCCCGAAAAAGCAGCTAAGAGGATTGGAATCCTCCGAGTTCTCGCGCACGCAGGCGGGTCGTGGCCTATTGCCAAAGTTGATCTTTCTAGTTCACCAGTTCTTATCGCATTTCAAGAGGGGCGAGTCGCGGAAGCACTTGGTGGCTTCATTGATGAGTTGGGCAGGAGTCCATCAGCGGATGCCGCAAATTACGTGGCCGCTTGCTTGCTTGCACTCAAGAACCCCTATTGCGCTTCATGTTTCTCGAATCTCGCGATGATGTGGGAACCCAACCACCCCTACGCCGCTGGTAATTTGATGCTGAGCAAGCAGAGTTTAGGAAACGCCGAGGAGGCGCATGTTCTGGCAAAAAGTATTCTGGAAAATCCCAATTCTAGTGCCTGGGCCAAGGTCAAGGCGAACGCGACTGTTAATGCAGAGCAGAAAAAATGAAAATAACCCAGACTGTTGTAGAGGCCATATGGCCCAAGATTGCTAAAACTGGACACTACAGAACCCCTGACAAGAAGAAAGGTGCGGCTTTCGATGTTATCGCTTCTACCGAGGTTTGCCTCACAGTACAAACTGGACGAGGCGCTTCGATAGTAATTCAAAAGGAGTCCTTTAGGGCGACATTGGAATATCTGATAAAGCACACGCACACCGCAGAAGATCGACGATGCGAAGTCCGAGCCAGCAAAAGTGATCCAGGCCTTCTCGATCTAGCGACGCGAGATCCGGCCCATGCGAGGGCGACTATGGTAATCCCGTATGTCCTTCCAATTTTAGCCTCAACTGGCGTGATCGTTATCGACGGCAACCGGCCAAACGCAGTTTGGCTGAATCTTTAATGTGTGACTCCGCATCAGGGCAAGTAACTTATATTCAAAATGAAAATCAAATATTACATAATTGCATTACTTTCAAGCGTGACGTCTTTGTACGGACAGATCTCCGGGGGGCTTGACCTCGCACCAAAATCTCAAGCGTCCGCAAAGCCGCATTCATCTGCATTGAAAGAAATTGCAGTGACGTCCTTTGGGGCCACGCCTGAAGGGGCTGAAAAGCGCGCCATTTCCGATGCAGTCAGGCAGGCTGTTGGAGCCTACGTTGACGCGAAGACGATCACAGAAAATGATGCGCTCATCAAGGATCGCATTCTTTCTGTCAGCTCGGGGTTTGTGAAGGAGTATAAAGTAACGTCTTCTGCAAAAAAGACAGATGACGGACTCTATGAAATCTCAATAGTAGCCATGGTTGAAGCTAACCAGGTTGCGGCGGCCCTCAAAGAGGCCAATGTAATTACGGGTGAGGTGGCAGGCAAAAACCTTTGGGCAGAGGCAAGTACGAAGCTGAACAATGCGGAAGACGCTCGTAAAATGCTGGAAGATAAAGTCCCTGAACTTGTGCGTTCCCTGGTGAACATCGAATTCTTGGATAAGGCGGGAAAACCCTTCTCCGGCTCAGAAGGGCAGACACCAGCAAGCGTAGCCCCTGCCTTCAATTCAACTGACCCGCAGACAGGTCAAATCGAGCTCGTGTGGCTGGCCTCCTTAATGGTCGATCAGGCCGCCTACAAAAAAATAGCATTACCTTTATTCAAAAGTTGCTTTGAGGCAATCGCTGGGGTGCCACCACAAGAATTCACAGCTGTCATTGTTCGTGACTATATGGGGAATTACTTTCAGATTCCCGATCAACGTGATTCTAAGCAGGTGATAATAATTGAGTCTGTATCTAAAGATGGCAATTCAATCCGAGGTGTTAAATTTGAAAAATCAAGGTTTAATATTTCAATAAATGGTTTTGATGGGTCTTGGACTAAAGAAATTAAACTTCGTTTAACGCTTCTTGACGCAAATGGAGACATTGTTTCTGCGATCGATGAAACATTACAGAACTGCGTAATTTTAGATGAAAAAAGAGGGCGTGACCGAATGTTGAAGCCTCCCTTCCCACTCGAACGGAACTCGGATAGTATTCTTCTACATGGAGGCGGACGAGGTGGTGCGAGCATTGCATCTCCGATTATTAGCACTCGAATGGTATCAACAGTTCGCGGCTACTCGATACTAAACTTCATGGCTAATTGTTGTATTCCAATCAAGATAACGCTCGCGCCCGAACTTGTGGCGCAAATTACAAGTGCAAGATGCGAGTTAGTTGTTCCTTCTGTTGAAGTGCTACTCAAATCGGCAGGTGAAAATTGAAATCGGACGCTTTGAATTTAGTGGGTAAATATTTTTTATTTGTATGTGATTGTAATTGCTTAAATTAAATGAAAGTTCTTTTTTTTGCGCTTTCGACGATTTGGTGTGTTGCCTATTTTTTTGTCTGCCCGCACAATTTACTGGCGACGCAAGTCGTAGAGGCTTCAGTCCGTTCCTTGGTCCCTCCGCCCCCTCCGGACTCAGTCCGTAACGCGCTTAATAATCTTCCAACCAGGGGAAGTTGCGCTTCCATTGAGAATAGTGAGGCGGGGGTAATAGCGGTGGCTGTGGGAAACGGCGTATTTTCGCCCAAAAGTGACGCCGAAAGGGCACTGCCCGAAGCGACAAAGAAATCACGAGCGACGAGGGCAGCCATAATATCTGCCAAAGCCGCTTTGGCGGAGCAATTGAACAGCGCTACCTCGGCTTTAGTGACCGCCACTATTTCAAGCAGTACAGGGGAGTCTGTGCGCTCGGAGACAGTCGTCGCACTGAGCCGGACAATTCTCTCACGTTCTTGGCCTTGGAAAGTACAAGCCACTCCGGAAGAGTCCGGCTACTTTGCGCGCGCATGGATTTATTTTCCTGATGATCGCGCGCAGCTCTTGGCGGCATCAACCTTAGGCGGACTGCCCAGCTTTGAAGACAACAATGCAGCCGCAAACGCAATCATTGAATGGATATCCAACGGCTTGTGTGACTCCGGTGCCCTGAACCTTTTGGTGGGAAAAACGGGAAGCGAGAGGTTGTGCTCTTTCGGCGTCGGCTTGGCCCCCAGCGGCCCGTCTGCTCGGACTGTGGCTGAAATGAAGGCGACGGCGAGCCTCATGCGTGAGGCTGGAGTTGCCACCGAAACGATCGAGGGCAGTAAATCTCTTACTCGCGAAACAATGTGCCTCGATCCGTTAAGCGCCGAAGGAAACCGAGGGGTAATTAAAGAGGAATTTTTCAAGAGCAGGCGGCAATCAACCTCTGGTGTAATTAAAGTTGCGGCAGATTTTGTAACAAAGCGACTTCCCGACGGTCTAACTTGCGTGGTGGTCTGGGGGGCTGAGTAAACGCTTACTCTCCAGCACAATAGTTTTAGATTGACCACACATTTATCTTACCAAAATGAAATCAAGTTTAGTTTCGTATTTAAGGCGATCCTGAAAAGCTCACTCCTGCCCGCTAGGTAAACTCCTTCGTGGAAAAATCGCGCCCAGCAGCGTCCTCCAACGCTCGCGAACAGAGCCAAAAACGGCCAATCCGCCCCAACAACTTCCCAAAATTCGTAGCCGCTGCGTTCATCAACGCATTATCGCAGATATGGCGCGCGAAACGGAGCCACACGCGCGCGAAATAGACAACCTCCAAATCAAAGCGAAACGCCCCGCTTCCACGGGATGAAGTCGTCCTGTCCAAGGGAGACCGCCTTCGGCACGAACTGGCCGCTGGCAGTGAGCAGGCTTAATTCCAGAAGATCCTCGGCTAGGTCGTTCAAGGAGCGTTCTCCGCGGATCATCGGTCCAGCGTCGAAGTCGATGATATCCGGCATGCGCCCAGCCAACTCGGAGTTTGTGGCAATCTTGAGGGTGGGGGAGATTGGATTGCCTGTCGGAGTGCCGAGGCCGGTAGTGAAAAGGATGAGATTGCACCCTGAAGCAGCCATCGCCGTGGTGCATTCCACGTCGTTGCCCGGCGCGTAAAGCAGTGAAACGCCGCCACGTCGCACAACGGGCGCACCGTAGTCGAGAACGTCGATGATCGGCGCAGTACCCGCTTTGGTGGCGGCTCCGGCAGACTTAATGGCGTCCGTGATGAGCCCGTCACGGATGTTGCCCGGACTCGGGTTCATGTCGAAGCCGCTGCCGCAGGCGTGCGCTTGGGCGTCGTATTGGGCCATGAGATCGGCGAATCGTTGGGCAAGTTCGGGCGTTACGCAGCGGCGGCAAAGGTCCTGTTCGGCGCCGCAAAGCTCTGGAAACTCGCTTAAGACGCTCGCGCCCCCAGACGCGCACAGCAAGTCAGAGAGACGGCCGACGACCGGATTGGCGCTGATGCCTGAAAAGCCATCGCTCCCGCCGCATTTTACTCCGATGGTGAGATCCGAAATGGTACAGGGTTCGCGCTCAAACCGGTTTGCCTCAGCGACACCGGCGAAGGTAGCGCGCATCGCCTTTTGCAGCATGTCGCTTTCCGAGTGCGCTTTTTGTTGCTCGAAAATGGCAAGCGGCTTGTCGAAGCGCGGATTTTGCAGCGCTATTTCACGTTCGAGAACGTTGATCTGCGCGTGCTGGCATCCGAGGCTCAAAATCGTCGCTCCGGCAACATTGGGATTGTTCAAGTAACCAGCGATGAGGGCGCATAGGGCGTCGGAATCCTGCCGGGTGCCACCGCAGCCGAAGGTGTGCTGCAGGAATTTAATCCCGCCGACATTTGGGAAAAGCGGGCGGTTAGGGGAGAATGTTCCGTCCAGGAGGTTGATTTCTTCGAGGGCATCCGCGTGGGGATGGCGGCCCCATTGCGTCACTAGGTCCCGAGCGAAGGCCTCGTAAGGAGAGCTTTTGTGGTAGCCCAGTGCGCGATTAAGAGCACTTTGCATCACGGCGATGTTCCGGTTTTCGCAAAACACGAGGGGCACTACCAGCCACAGGTTAGCCGTTCCCGAGGAGCCATCCGAGCGCCTGTAGCCTGCAAACGTGCGATCGCTCCAGCGCGTGACATCTGGGGGCGTCCAGCTTTGTGCCCCGCTTTCGGCGATGAAGGGATCGGCCGCGTGCACCAGGTTTTCTGTTGTGAACAGGGCTCCACTCGGTACGGCGCCTTTTGTGCGTCCAACTGTCACCCCGTACATGGTGACTTTCTCGCCGTCGGCAAAGTTTCGCGCGGCGAACTTGTGTTTGGCTGGGATGGGGTCACGCAACGTCCACTCGCTGGTGGCAATGGCGACTTTCTGGCCGTTGGCGAGTGGTTGAAGGGCGACGATTGCGTCGTCCTTTTCATGGATGCGCTGGATCTGAAAACTCATGGGTGGAAGAGTGGTTAAAACGGCGCTAAAAAGCGTGTCCTTTTTTTGGGGACACGCTTTGAGCTTTGAGGGCGAGTGACGGGACTAAGCTGATTTCGTGGATGCATTCAACCCATGAACCAAACTGGTGGCTTCATCCCATTGAGATATTATGCGAGGGTGCTCGGGAGTTTTACCAGTTTGAAGCGCTCATCGTA
>Ga0214921_10005076_pt1 | contig 18849 bp, 12 predicted proteins | sample LL1505_MetaG_FD_177992 | JGI IMG/M metagenome (GOLD analysis project Ga0214921, IMG submission 177992) | Freshwater microbial communities from Lake Lanier, Atlanta, Georgia, United States - LL-1505 | ecosystem: Environmental > Aquatic > Freshwater > Lake | place: USA: Georgia | collected... | reverse complement strand
ACCAATCAGGACCATATTTTACACGCCGACTTCGTCAAACAATATGACTTCCTCTTCAATAATAAATCCTTTGCCGAATTCAAGAATAAATATTACGAGTATTTCTGGAATGAACCATCAACCCCCGAAAATATCGCCGCCATTTGTAAAAATTACCTCGATATTCTCCTCTTCAATATCCGCTATTATTACGGAACTGGTCTCTCTTGGACCCTCAACTATCACGCAGTTGCTGCCCCGCTTCCGTCTGATCTCGCCAATTTCCTCCAGAAGAACCCCAAATACTATGATGAAGTCCAATTTGAAGAGGGTGAGCCAGTTCATCCTTTCGTTCTTCTTGCATATGTTATGCCCCCACAGAGTATGAAAGAAGGTATCCTCCCCAAAGCCTATCGTGATGCTCTACTAAAAAAATACCCTCAATATTTCCCGGAGAAAATAGACCTTAAACTACTGGTCCCCGGTGGAAAACTAATTTATGTAGAGCCCGTCCTTCCTTCTCCCCCAATTTCTATTTTGAAAGAAGTATTAGAAGGAGTAAAATTAACAAAATTGGAGAAAGAAAGAAATGAGTTGGTCTTAGAGCCAATTGTATATATGCCAAATTAATTTTCTACATATTTATAATAGATAATATGACTTTTATAAATAAAAATCCTTATTTCCAGCAACTTATTAGCGATGAATTAAAAAAAGCTGGAATGAAAGAAATAGGTGATGATGAAACTAATTCTAACAAAATTTATTATTGTGATATAAGTTATGGAAAAAGAAATCACGCTGATTACAAAAAGTGTGAAATTGTAAATCAATTACAAGACGTTAATATTCTAGGAAATAAAAAAGTACAATATGATAATCATATTAGTTACTATAAAACGCGTCCAAATTATATCCCAATGACTGTATCTTTTACAAGAGATAATATTGATACAATCCAGAATCTTTTTCAAGGAAATAAAAAATTTATTATAAAACCAGAAAATGGATTATCAAGAGGTGGTGTTTGTATTATTCGAAATCATTTAGAATTAATACAGCATCTTGGTAATCAGAATAAATATAATGACTGGATTATTCAAGAATATATAGATAATCCGTTATTATTCCAAGATAAAAAATTCCATTTTCGCGTCTATATTATATATATACAAACATCTGAATTTCAAGCTGCATATATTGGAAAAAAAGGTTTCATTTATACTGCAAATAAGCCATTTAATCCAGATACAATTGAGAATGATGTTGTATTAAGTGGAGAAAATGCAAAAGAAAATGTTTTTTATACACCAGGAGATTTTATAAAAGAATATGGAAAACAAGTTTGGGACAATAAAATTTTTCCTCAATTTATAAAAATAACTAGAGAAACAATAAAATCAACTCTGGATCATTTAAAATGCCCGGCATTTAAACAGAAATGCTTTAAAATTTTGGGTTATGATATATTAATAAATCGCGATTTTACTTGTTATTTAGCGGAAATTAATGCCCGAAATGTTAGCTATAAATATCCAAATCAATTATTTAAAGATTCTTTTTATTCGAATATTTTAAAATTAGTTCTCTCTGATAAATCACTTTCAAATCAAGAACTTCGAAAAATAGGTCTCCCATATGAAAGAATATTGTTTCAAAATGATGGAAATATAATTGAGGGTTTCAATGGTATAATTAAAACCCGTCAACAAATCCAACCAAATCAATTTTTTATTTTTTTCTGGCGATTTATGTTTCCTTTTATTTTGATTGTTCTAATAATTCTAACATTTCAACTTAGGAAATAATGTTTATTTCATCAAAATTTATTTTTAATTCATCTTTAACAAATCGCCCCAATCTAGTCGATTCCAAATTATCAACATCCTGTTTTATCAATAAATCTTTATAAATAAAAAATTGGAATTGATCGGCATTATCGCGAAGTAATATATCAATTTGATTAATTGCACCGACAGTTGTGATAAGAGATAATAATTTTTTAGTTGATTCATAATTTACAAAATAGCCATGAAGTCCATTATTATACCCTTTTTTATTTAACATACGATAGAAATTTTCATATTCCGTTTTTTGAGCCATCATTCTTAATATTCCAAAAAAAAGGATATCCCAATTATCTGGAATAATTATTTTTTTTAAATCAACTAAAAATGTATTTGGAATAATTACATCATCTTCAAAAATAAATGCATATTTAATATTATTGTCAAATATATATTTCCATAAATTAGTATGTGATTTAAAGACGGCAAAATTTGGAAGTTGGCCATCGATTTTACTATATCCATTTTTAAATTCTTCCAAATAATAAGGAGCAGTATAATCTAAATAATGAACAGCATTTCTTCTAATAATCGGTATTTTTTCACCATATATTTCGCAACATTTATCCCATTGTTTAATTATTCGCTCATTCTTATTTTTATCATTATTGCAATTAATATAAAAAAAAGTTATTTCATTAATTCTCATATTTTTAAATATAATATAAAATATGGTTTTAACTTATATTCTTTCGGCATTTATAATTTTTTTTATTTTATTATTAGTTATTCAAAATTATAGAAGAAATGTTGCATATGTGGTATCAAGTGTTGATAATCAGAAATATTTGGTATATAATTTGAAACATAAAGAATTAGCGGCAAATACTTTAGCATATGTAAGAAATAGTTTACAAAGCATGTGTGTTAGATTAATGAAAAAATACCCAAATGATGAAAGAATAACTCGAATGAACTCTAAATTTAATCCAGAAGCGATTGTGGAGAATGATCCAAATAGTAAAAATACATCGTATAGTATTAATAAAGGTGAAAAAATAGTATTGTGTTTACGTTCAAGAGACGGACAGAATAGAATAGTGAAAAGAAATATAATTATGTTTGTAGCATTACATGAGATGGCGCACATAATGACATTAAGTATTGGGCATACAAAAGAATTCTGGGATAATTTTGAATTTTTATTAAAAGAGGCCACAAAGATGGGAATTTATGAGGAGATTGATTTTAATAATTCACCTCATACCTATTGCGGTGTCAGAATTACGGATACACCTACAAACCGATAAATTTTAAATATTTTTAAATATTAGATGACGTCTAATATTTGTGGTTCCTCTGAAATTTATGAAAATGAAATATTTAAAATTGTTAGAGTTGATCGTCTTAAAAAAAAATTTATCACTTATGTTTTTATTGGAAATCAAGAAAAAAATATAAAATCAATTTTATCTAATTTAGAAGAAACAGATAAAATTTCAGATAAAGATCATTCTATTTTAAAAGAACATTTTAAGCATAATTATAACAATATTATAAAGCATAAAACAAAAGACATAAAATATATATATAATGGTATTTACGTTGATGATACAATAAATAATATTCGTAAAAAAATATTTGCATTTTTGAGCACTGAAAAAGATTTACTAATTGAACAAAACCAAGAATTATGGGTAAAATTAGAAAATGGTAATTTAAAAATATTGGGGCCAGTCTGGACAAAAATTTCTCAACAGCCTTCTATTTTACAGAAGGATATAGTACCAGATTATAAGTCATTTGTTTCTAAAAACGGTAAATTAATTTTAACAGAACAAATTGTTAATACAAATGATCAGACACTTTTTGATGCAACATATGGGCTAAAATTTGATAATAGAGAAATTTTTTTACATATGATGGAAGATGATATATTATATGTTAAAGAGAAGGGAATAAAAATGGATAAAATATTGATAGATGGATATTTTCAAAAATATTGGCCACATGGAATGATAGAGTATGATAATAATGCAATTTATAAAAATATAGAAAAATCGCGAAATATTTTGAAAGCAGAAGATAAATTATTGCAATTTGTTGAAAAAGTACCGGTTGATGCTAGTTTAATGAATGGATGTAAAATTATACAGGTTTTATTACATATTACTAATCCATATGAACATGAATTTATTGATTTATTAAAAATTTTTAATATGTTTTCATTAGATGAAAAAACACCTTTTATGAGATATAAAGATTTTGAATGGCCGGCTCCTTTGTATTTATTTTATAAACCATTAATTGATAAAAAAGTTATTTCTGAGAAACAAATGAAAGATTGGATTTCTGCTACCAAAAAAGTAAAAGATTCATCGGAACATATAATTAAAGAAATACAATATAGTGTTCGTGGATTAACTATTAAAAGATATATTTATACATTAGATGGTGAACCAAAATATGCAACAATAAATATTCATAGAAATGGAAATATGGAAATAAGAATTGCATTTAAAGAAAAACAAAATACGACAATGAAAGATGTTTATAATGCATTAGTTGATATAGGAAAGTTAATTAATAAAATTAACGAGATTGACTATCGTTTTAGGCAATATAAAATCCCGCAAACTATAAAATTATTGCAACCAGATGTATCTTTTAATGATAAAACAAATTTAATAGAATTTCATGGAAGAACGCGTTTAATTTTAATGGATGTAATAAATGGGGTTTATATTCCAGAAGATTTTAATTATCGGGATATGAATAATTTTGCAAATAAATATTTTACCCCATATATTAGCCCAGTTTTATCTAAAAAAGATTATGAAACAAAGGAATTATTAGTAAAATTCAAGAGAGTTTCTTATTATAGTAAAATGAATATAGAATATGAATTTATACATAAAACAATTTTACAAAATCCCAATATTCCGCGTAAAAATATTATCCAATTATTGCATGAAAATTATTATTCGGGTAAACCAATAGAAGAAGCAATCCGTGTATATCAAAATTGGGAGAAAAAATATGGCTATATGGGAAGTCAAGGCGTAAAAGGAGCTAGACAAACTGGCGTTGAAATAAAAATAAAACATGGTAAAATACATTTAAATGGTTCAAAAAATATAATGCAATTGACAAATGCTTCTTTATTTATTGCAAAATTTTTGAATATTTATTTTAATAAAACAAAATTTTTGAAAAAATCGGATATTAAAGAAATATTTACTGATGAATTATCAAAAATACAAGATACCAATGAGGATATGAATATTAATATTAACGGGATAAATAATATAAATATTACAGATTATGATTATAATAATACATTGAATGATATATATGGAAATGAAGAATATATTAATTCGACAATTACTGCAAATATTGAAAATGACGATGAAGTAATTGTACAAGAAGATAAGTTTAATTTTGATAGAGCAAAATTTTTGGCAACAGATGATGAAATTGATAGAAATATAAGAATGCAATGTGAAGATAAAAATTTGAAGAAGGATGTTTGCGTTGATTTTTGCGAAGATGAGTTTTATGCTCTTCGACGATTACAAAAATATGATAATCCTGTTTTCCGTTTTCGATCTGATCCAAAATTTGATAATTTTGCGCGACAATGTCAACCTCAAGAAAGACAACCGTTAGTTATGCGTTTTAATCCAGCTGATAATCCAAATATTGATCCGACATCTTATGCAAATGCAGTTCAATTTGGGTCTGCATCAGATCGGCAAAATTGGTATATGTGCGCCCAAGTGTGGTGTCCATTTGAGGAAATCCCAATAAATTATGAAACAATTAAAAAAAATATTATTGTACGCCCAACCAGAAAAGGAGATTGTTTAACTGCAAAATGTCCAAGTTGTTTAAAAGATAATAGAATATCTTGGCTAAGAATTGTTGAAAAAAATAAATTTCATCCATATTTGGGATTTATAGATGATAGCAACCATCCAAATCATTTATGTATGCCTTGTTGCTATAGAAAACCGATGGATAATCCAAAATCAAAGGGATATTCCAAATTTATGAAATGTTTGGGAAAAAATTTTGATAATAAGATAGAAGGTGAAAGTATTGATTATATAATGGGTCGGGATAAAATGCCTCTTACAAAAGGGAGATATGGGCTTCTTCCAGTTAATTTGGCTGTGTTATTTAAATCAAGGTGTGATACTGGAAAAATGCCACCAAATACAACGTGTTTTTTACGTTATGGTGTTAGAGATGACACCCGGCAATCATTTTTAAATGCAATTGTCGGTGTTGTTGAAACGGATACAATGATTAATATAACTATTTTAAAAAAATATCTATTTGAAACAAAATTAACAAAACGACTATTTAATAGTTTAAATAATGGAGAATTAGCGATATTATTTGATAATAAAAAAGAAGATCCATTTGAAAATTATAAAAATTATATGATGTCTGATACTCAAAAAATAACAGAAGAATATTTATGGGATTTTTTACAAAGACCAAATATTTTGGAGAAAGATGGAGTTAATATTTTTATTTTTACTTCCAAATCATTATTATGTCCAAAAGGTTTCAATAGTAATGAATTTTATAATCCAAATCGCAAATCAATATTATTAATGACAGATGGAAGATATTATGAACCCGTATTTTTAGTTAGAAATGAAAATAGTACATTAAATCCACCAATAAAAATATTTAATTCAACTCATCCAGATATAATGAAAATATATAATTTAGCAATTACAAATTGCATAATGAAAGATATTGTCAGTTGGAATAAAATACGCAAACATTCACTTGGTTTAAAATATTTTGATATAACCCAGCCTATTTCTGCGAATGAATTAATGAAAAAAATAACAGTTATTGGACAATTAAAAGATTCATATAACAAAATTTATGCATTAGTTAGCGAAGATGGATTCCAATTGCCAATTATACCTCAAGGTGAATTATTGGATTTACCAATTATTGATAATTGGAAACCTAAAAAAGTTGGACAAACAATTAAATATTACAATCAAGTATATACTAATTATGAATTACCGTATGAGCCAAAAAAAGTTTATAAAGAGCAAAATAATGATATAATTGCTATACAATTATTAGATGGGTCTATAATTCCCACACAACCGGAAGTTTATTATACTAATTTATTGGAATCATCTGATAAATATTACCATAATGTGAATTCATTTATTTCAAAAGGTAATAAACAATTAGATGAGCGAGCAAAAACAACATTATATATAATTTATATTCAAGAATCTTATGAAAGATTGCGTATGGAATTTTCAAGAAAAATACAACATATTCCGGAAAAAAATAAAATTATTCAATTAATAGATGATAAAAAAATGGCAATAAAGTTAAAAAGAGAATATATGAAGGAATTAATACAAAAAATATGTAAATCGATTATTATTATTTTACCAGAATTACCTTTCCCAATTGATAATTATATTAAGCCTTTATTGCGAAAACAATGCAGTAATGCGAAGAAAATAAAAGACAAATGTATGTCAAATCAGCATTGCTATTTTAATGGGAGCGAATGTAAATTAATTATTTTACAAAAAAATCCGATTGATGGAACAAATAATTTTGATTTTTTTATTGAAAGAATATCAGATGAATTATTACGTAATCGTTTACTAAGAGATGAAATATTAGAGGATAAATTAGATGAATTAATTAATAAATCAATTGAAAAGAGAAATGATGAAATAATTATATATGGTGCAAAAGATTTATTGGCTCAAGTTGAAGAATTATATAAACCAAAGAAAGAATTTTATTTAAGAGAAGAAAACATGTATTCAACAACACAGCCAAATTATAAAGGTGTAAATAAAGATAAGTATTTATTATCTTCAAAAAATATTACATTGGATAATACAAATTTAGTTTTATTGCCATCATATTGGAAAAATATTTTTGGACAAAAATATAGATATTATGATTCAAAAATAAAAAACGATTCATTATATTATTCATTATTACGCGTATTAATGATCATTGTACCTGAAATTAAAAATATTATATCATTAAAAAAATTACAGATTTCGAAAATAGAACACATAACGAAACAAGAAATAGACAAAGATATTTATTTTAAAGATAAGTATACTGATATAATTGATGGTATTAACCGTATGATTGCTATATATAAAAATTATAATAATAATGTATATAAAATTATTAATACAATTACACAGTTAAAAGAATTTATTATGAATGATGAATATCCGGCAAATATGGTAGATGTCTTTATATTATCGCAAGCATTAGGTATAAATATTATTATTTTAGAAAAAAGAATAACAAAGAAAAATAAGGAAGGATTTTATGTATTTTTGGCAAATCTAAAAAAAGATTTTATTATATTATTTGATAATTCAAAAATGGAGGAACATAATTTTAGTATTGTTGGCAAACAAAATAATTATATTTTTAAGAAAAAAGATTTACCAAAAATTATTAAAAATTTTATTGGATTTGAAAATAATGCCGAAAATACACAAAATATACTTAAAATTGGGAATAAAATTATGATTAAAAAAAGAAAAAAATGATTTATTTTATTACATATACATACACATATACATACATACACACAATGCAAGCAATATTTAAACACATTTGGTCAAATGTTGATCAACAAATGCAGCCTTCTGAACAACGTATTTTTAGTGCAACAAAATTTCGCAATTCTTTATTAAAAGATCCAATATTGGATTTTTTAAATTTACATGGAGAAAAATATGGGTTTCAAAAAGATGAAAGTAATGATTCTTATGATGAATATATTATGAATAGAGGAAATGAATTTGAAGCATATATTATTGAAAGTTTGAGCGAAAAGTTTAAACAATTTAGTTTTATTGATGTTGGCCATAAATATGAAAGGTTTAACGATGATGGCGTCGAAGAAACAATAAATCATATGAAAAATGGCGTTGATATAATATATCAAGGTTATTTATCTGATAAAGATTTATGTATTTATGGAATACCCGATTTAATGATAAGAATTGATAAAATTAAAGAACTTTTTTCAATTCATTCTGATTTTGATATTTCTAGATTAAGACTTAATAAATCATTTGAATATTCGTATGTAATCGTTGATATAAAATTATCAACTATTAAATTTGGGAAAAAAGGAAAAGTTAAAAGTGACGAAAATATTAGAATATATAAAAGCCAATTATTTATTTACAATAAAATTTTGAATAATATTTTATATGAAAAAAGCGAGATTGAAAGTAAATTTATTCAACCAAATGTATTCTTATTATCTCCCAGAATAATTATCCCTGACAATATTGTATTAGATGGGAAAAAGAATATTTCAAGAATTAATTTGGATTTGGATCAGTCTATTGCTGGCGATGTTAGGATTGCGTTGAATTGGTTGAAGGAATTACATACAAATGGACATAATTGGGATATATTTGATTCAAAATTGCGTCCAAATATGAATAATAAGAAAGATTATCCTTGGCATAATGCAAAAACAATTTTGGCAAAACAGCAGAATGAATTAACACAATATTTGGGTATATCAAATTCAGATAGTATTAATATTCTTAAAAAAAGATTGACAATGGATGATCATATTCAAACAATTCAAAATCCAAAGAAAAGAAAATTAATTGAAGGAATCCAAAAAATGAATAGTGATTCCGATGATGATAAAATGATTTTTAATTTAACATCTGATATGAAATTAGAGATAAAAAAATGTTTAAATAAAATGAATTTTTATGTTGATTTTGAATTTATTAGCGGATGCGAGTTAAATTTTGAGCCAAATTTTAGGAGTCATTTATATTTAATTGGCATGGGTTATGAAGTTGATAAAAAATTTATGTTTGAGTCATTTATTGTGAATTGTTTGAATGATTTTAATGAAAAAATGATCATCAATCATTGGATTTCAAGAATGCGCATAATTGCAAGTAACAAAAACTGCCAAGATTATCAAATTATTCATTGGACAAATGCAGAACCCAATTTATTTAATAAGTTGAAAGATAATTTAAATATTCGAGGAATGCTTAAATGGTATGACTTACATAAATTATTAAAAGAGAATAATATTATGTTCAAAAAAATGCAGGGATTTGGATTAAAAAATGTAGCCAAATCAATGAAGAAATTGGGTCATATTGAATCTGATTGGGATGATGACCTTACAAATGGAATGGCCGCAAATATGATTATTATTCGGGGCATTCAAGCGAATATTCCAAAATTTATAGAATTTCCTGGAATCGATAAATTAATTCATTACAATAAAATTGATTGCATAACATTATGGGAGATTGTAAATTTTATTCGTTTGCAAATCTAATTAAAAATTATTCTTAAATATTATGTCAGAACAATTAAATGTTCATAATGAAAAACCACTAATTTTTACAATTGATAATTTTTTAACAAAAGATGAATGTAACATTATAATTGATAAATGTAAAGATAAAATGGAACGCGCGCAAATTGGGGTTGGTGATAATAGTAAAATTTCAAAAATAAGAACTGGCAGCTCTTATTTCCTAAAATATTTAGATGATCCGGAATTATTTGATATATTCAAAAAAATATCATTAATACTGAAAAAACCAGGCCGAAATTTTGATTCTTTTTTTCAAGTAATACATTATTATCCTGGCGAAGAATATAAAGTTCATATTGATCCAAGTGTAGATAGAATGAAAAAAGAAGAAATTATGCACCGAAAATTTACGGTTTTAGTCTATTTGAATGAAGTTGATGCAGGCGGTGAGACTGAATTTCCAAATTTAGATTTAAAAATTGAGCCAAAACAAGGTAGAATTGTGTATTTTGAGAATTATAAAAAAAAAGAGATCTGCCAGGATAGTTGTCATCGTTCATTACCAGTTAGTAGTGGAGAAAAATGGGCGTTTAATTTATGGTACCATATCCGCTAGCCCCTTTTTTCTCTAACTACACTTAAGTGTAGTTAGAGATAAAGGTGCTAACCCCCAAAAAACCCCTTTTCGCCACTACGTGGCAAAAGGTGCTAACCCCCAAAACGAAGTCATTTTGTAAAAGGTGCTAACCCCCAAAACGAAGTCATTTTGTAAAAGTGGCGACCCCTTTAAAAAATTGATGGTTTTATTTTTTAGAATTTATCCACTTTAGGCGCATAAGAATGCTGTCGGAATTTTTTTCCAGATTGTGCATGATTTTTGCTGCTAGAAAATTTGAATATATTCTACAGCCAAAAGGTCCAGCAAAAAAAAGGGGTCTGTCTATGCAAGACCTTATGGAAATTTCGGCAGATCCATCTGTCAATCTCAATCCAACACAATGTAATCGAGTCATCATGTGTCGGCTTAGCGCAGTTGTTTTTTCCAGGTGGCTTTATGGGAATCAATCCGGACAGACAACTCAGATCAAGCTAACGCCTCAAGAAGTACGTTATTTGATGACAATTTGCATCCCTCGGGAGATGCCGACCATAGTAGAACGTGAGATTCCGCAAATTACTAGTTCTGACATGAGGCAGTTGCTTGAATCTTCCTCGCCAAATTCGGTAATTATTGACCAAAGTGGAGCTAAGTGGATATCAAAACCATCATTTGAATCTTCCTCGCCAAATTCGGTAATTATTGACCAAAGTGGAGCGAAACCATCAATCATGCATCAGAATTTTTATTGGAGCGTGATGTACATGACGACACATAAATGCCTACCTTTCGCTTTGATGATTGATTGCCGTGGGAAAGTGTGGATAACAAGAACAGATCAGCCAAAACATTTTTTCTATCTGATTCACGATGGAAATTACAACGCTGGAAGTAATGCAACTACATGCAGCTTCCATTGTGAAAGCCAGATTATTGCAATCGCTATTCGTGGGTACATGGTTATCTACAGTTTCTCGGCTTATTTTGAATCAATGGTATGCATGCAGAGGGTGAGCTTTGGAGAATGTACGCTTCATCATTGTTACCGTTTCCCGTTGTTAACATCGTTTTCTGAATGCTCCCCCCAAGTTTCGGAGATCAGTGAGATTCAATGGGATCCGAAGAAAAAAAGTTTCATAGCGATCTCCCATAGCACCCCCAACGGATTCGCAATGATGATTGATCTGGATAATGACAACCTTAGTGTGATCGGTAAGAAAAAATGCGCGGATGTGGGGTCGATTAGACCAGGAAGTACACTAGAAAGACCCGCGCTACATTGCTCTTTTTTCTTACCAGATGGAGCTTTGGTGGTTACAGGCCATAGCAAGGGACTACTTTTCTTTTGGGAAACTGACACTTTTCATTTCAAGGGAGCCATAAAGGCGTTGGATGATAGTTTCACGATCGATAAAATCACGGTATGCTCCGGTGATCATCGGTTAGTTGCGTTAAAAGCAACTTCTGATATATCCAGACAAGTTGTTCTTTTCAAAATATCACCTGATTTTAGTTCCAGTGAGATCCTTCAAACATTTCACAATGCAAAAGACTTCCAATTTCACCGCAATCTTTTTCTTCTTCGGTACAACAAATCGATCGCAATTTACTTTTTGATGAGTAACAACCGACTTATCAAAGTATTTGATTTTCAATTACGAATCGGGATGGCAACGATTCAATCGTGTTTTTTAACCACTGCGAATGGTGTAACCCTACTTCACTATTCCCACGATGGAAGTACAGTGCATCACATAGCACTTCTCAATTGAATGGCTTATTATAATACTAACAAAAATTATAAAATCTACAAGATTTTCTGCAACTTAGACAAACATGTTTTAGATATTCCTTTATTCTAAAAAAATTGATGGGTATTTTTTACAAGATGTATATAATTAAGGCGCGTAAAATGCTGTTAAGCCAATTCATTTTGTTGATGATTTTAGCAGCTCATCAATCTGGAAAGATGCTACAGCGACAAGGTCTCCTAAAGTCAAATGCCGAAAGTTGGTCTCTGTCCGCTATGTCTATGCGACAGCTTATGGAAAAGCTGGCGGATCAAAGTGCCAATCTCACCCCAAAGCAGCGTCAAAAAGTTGTCATGCGTCAGCTCGGCGCAGTTGTTTTTGCGAAGTTTCTTGGCGGGAATAAATCCGGGCAGCCAAATCGGATCATGCTGCAGCTTCCAGACCTGCGTCATTTAATGAGGATGGGGATACCAAGGCAGATCCAGATAAATTTGGAACCGAGACTTGATCTTTCACATGAGATGATCATGTCTGTGTTAAACTCTTTACAAAATGAAAGTGTAGTTTTTGACCCAACTGGAGCTCTGTGGAAAACAACAATCCAAGATCGACAGCTTATCACAAAATCTTACTCTCACTTCATTCAGAGTATGATTATGCACATTACGAAGGAGTTTTACGCAGTCATGACTAAGGATGGTTGCGTGTATATCGGACGGACTGATTGTCCACACCGGATGTTGGTTTCTATCTACCAATCATCTCTTGAAGCGAGAGCAACTACAATTGCATTCGATTCATCTCAAAATATGATTGTGGTTGGAACAATTGATGGTCATTTGAGGTTTTTCTGCTTTACAGGGAATCTTGAGTCAAGCTGCGCAGGGGATATTCGGGTTTTTCAAATGCCGATCTTTGAGATTCAACCACATCCATCCAAATCGGTGTTTTTGATTACTTCAACTTATGATCATACGTGCATCAGGCAAACGTGCATCATCTCCTCGCTAGACCTAGCGTCAAATAGTTGCACAGTAAGTTCTGTATCAGATGCATTGAACTTTATGGGATACAACAGTTGTGGATATCCACTGAACGCTGTAGTATCCACTTGTTTATCGGAGAATGTTGTTGTGGTAGGTTGCTGCAATCGGGGGATGATTGGGTTTTTTGGATTGACCATCAAACCAGACTCATTCGATCTCGAATTTATAGACAGCTTGACAGTGATTGATGAATCATATCCTATCAATGGAATCGCTGTGAGTCCCAGTGATCCATCGTTCATTATCATATCGGTGACAGTGTCTACGAGAATTACTAAATTTTTCCTCGTCAAACTATCACTTGATAGAAAATCGAGTGAGATCATTTGGGAAAATCAAGGAACAATCTGTATGTTCGAGGGCAATTACATCATTTTGGTGAAAGATCGATGTAGTATAATTCTATATAATTTATCCGGCAAAAATATGACTCAAATGCTCACATATACTACCGAAAAGGGTAGTATCAAGTCGTGTGTTTTGGACACTGAGAATAGAGTCATTGTGTACTCCGTTGAAGGTAGTGCAGAACGATACTTTTTGAGATTGGTGTAGGATTCTTTACATTTGAGCATCCATGTTATTATAAAATCTAAAAAATTCTCCTAGTAAAATCGCTTTCTGCAACTTAGGCAAACATGTTTTAGATATTCCTTTATTCTAAAAAAATTGATGGGTATTTTTTACAAGATGTATATAATTAAGGCGCGTAAAATGCTGTTAGCCCAATTCATTTGGTTGATGATTTTAGCAGCTCATCAATCTGGAAAGATGCTACAGCAACCAGGTCTCCTGAGGACAGGTGAAGAGTTTATGGTCATGTCTCCAGAGTCAAGACTGTCTCTTTTGCGAAAGTTGGCGGAACAGTGTGTCACCCCCAACCAGTGTCGAGAGTTGATAAAATATCGGCTTCGTGCTTTTCTTGTGGCGAGGCTTCTTGGCAAACAAAGCCGGCAACATTCTCAAATGAGGGTTCCGGTTCATGTGCTTAAATATTTGATGATGATGGGTATTCCGAGGCAGCTAAGGATAACACCCCTTATCTGTGGCATTCCTCCTCAAAACCCGCGTGCAACCTTTACCAAAAGTGACTACGCATTAGGGGATTCTGTACCCGGATCGTCTTTTCATTCAACAATCGTTGATATAAAGGTACATCCCCAATGGGTTGTATTAACCGATGATCGTGGGAGGGTGTGGATTTGGAGAAGAAGTGACGAGCGAAATATATATCGGCTTGTTTACACGCCTGATTCAAAAAATAGTCCTGCAAAATCATGCGCTATCCACCCTTCGAAGGATATACTCTTCATCGGGATCAGAGACTATATTATCGTGTGCGCGATCCATCCATCTCCTGCGATCAAAGAGATCACAAGAAAAAGGTTTTGTGACGAAACGTACACGTACACCCAGGCACCCAAATATTCGGCGTGTAATATGGAGTGTAATGCGTCCGGGAAGATTCTTACAGCAATATCCCGTGAAAATCAAGGCTTGTCGAAAGTTTACGCGATCGACCCAGTTACCTCGCATCTCGAATGTGTGTCAGGCTTCGCACATTTAAATATGTATCCGAGACATTCTGTCCCACCAATGTGCTCTTCTAGTTTCTTACCAAACGGGAACACAGTTATCGGTCATTCAGAAGGCCATATTCTCACCGGAAGTTTCGGAGATGGCAAATCTTTTTGCTACAAGGAACTAACGCGCGTCACATCACTCGAAGAATACATTTTCGAAAAGGTCAGTCCGAGTCCGAGTAATGCAAGAAACGTCGCAATAATGGCAAGACGGGACAGCGATTACTTTGATCTGATTGTTCAGCTTTTGTGGATTGCACCTGATGATGGTACCACTGAGATCATTGAGACATTTGAGGGTGCCAGCAACATCCATTTTCACAAGGACTTGTTACTTGTTTCAATAGAAAGGAGTATCAGAGTATATGTTCTGAAAAGTGACAGCAAACCTGTCAAAATAACAGAGTTTCAGTCACAAATCGGACAGATAGATTCATTCTTTGTGACCACTGATGTGAATGGCAACGTCACGATTCACTACCACACATATGGAAAAGGAATCCACAGAGCAGTGGTTGTATTGGAATAAACAAAATTTATAAAATCTTCAAGATTCTCCTAGTAAAATCTGCTTCTGCAACTTGGGCAAACATGCGTAAATTGCATAAGTTCAATCACATTATCTTTCATAAATACATGTCCACATCGTAGAACAACTACTTGTGACTTATCATTGAATGGTTCGCATGAAATTGCGCATTCAGTAGTTTCAAATGGCAAATCATCTTTTGTTTCTCTGAATTCTCCAATATACTGAATAAACGCGAGTTTTGCATCTCCAATATCCTCGCTAGAAAATCTGTATAATTTGTTGTGGTTCAAAAAAATTGTCTTCAAATTTGGACATCGAAAGAATGTTAGTCGCGAGAAGCTCTGATGTTTTCCATGTAGATTCATAGGAAACGCGAATGTTTCCAAATCTCTGCATTTGAAGAAAACTTCATCGCCAATTGTTTCGACTGTATCCGGCAAAATAATCTCTTTGAATAAGAGACAGCCTTGAAATGCGAAATCCTCGATTTCTTCTAAGTCCGAATTCATAAAATCGGGCTGGCGAAGATTTTTGCAATTCCAGAAGCCTCCTGCTCCAATCTTTTTGATTTGACTAAAATTGGAGACTTTGGTGAGATTTGTGCATCCTGCAAACATTCTTAATGTTATTTCAGTAACGCCAACAGGCAGATCAATTGTTTTCAGACGCTTACAGCCTCTGAAAGCTTCTGGACCAATATATTCCACATTCCGGGAAATGTTAATTTTCTTGAGATTGACGCATTCAAAGAACGCTTTGTTGCCAATATATTCAATATTATCTGGCAAATTGATATATTCCAGACTGCGGCAACCAGAAAACATCCCAGTTGGAATGCTTCGTATTTTAAGAGGGATTTTCACTTTTTTAAGGCACTTGCACCCTATAAAAATAAATTCATCGTCCAATTCCAGTAAAGAATCCGGTAGTTCAATTTCTTCCAATGCTTCGCATTTTCGAAATGCTTGCCAGCCAATTTTTGTAATCGTGTCCGGGAGAATAATTTTCCGAAGATTTTTGCAATCGCGAAAACATCCATTTGGAATTTCAGTAATATTTTTCGAGATTACTACTTCAGTTAAACTCTTACATCCATAAAATGCAAAATGAGCAATTTTTTTGATGCCGCAATGGATATTTAATGTCTCCAAAGACCGACAACGTGCAAATATATAGTTTGGCAGTTCGGTTAAACTCTTTGAAAGAACAATATATTCAATGTCAATGCAGTTTTCGAAGCATTGAAAACCAATTTTTTCCACTGAATTGGGAATAATTAGTTGCGTTAAACTAATGCAACTTTTGAATCCATAATCTCCAATTTCTCGCAAATTTTCGGATAAAATAATTTCCATAATACCAATGCATCCGTGAAAAGATGATTTCCCAATTCGTGTGACATTATTTGGAATAATTATGCTCGTAAGAGAAGCACAATTCATGAACGCTTCATTTCCAATTTTGCGGACATTGGGAGGAATAATAATTTCTTCCAATGAATCGCAATTTTTGAAAGCAGCCGTCGCAATTTTTTGTGTATTCTGCGGAAGTTTTATTTGCATGAGTTTTGTGCAATTTGCAAATGTAGCTGCTTTTATCTTTGTAAGATAGCGGCAAGCTGACAAATCAACCACCGTCAAACTTCTGCAATTTTCAAAAACGGATTTGCCGAGCTTTTTGAGATTCGCGGGGATTTCGGCTGACGCCAATAAAACACAACTTTTGAACGCCGCTTCTTTTATTTTTTTAACATTTTTTGGAATGTCAATTGATAATAAATTGCGGTTGTTTTCCACAAAGGAAGACGGGATTTTGTTGAATTTTGGCTTCTTTGGAAATTTTATTTGTGTAAAACTGGAATTTTCGAATTGTCTTTTTCGGAATTTTTCCGTATCTGGTTGAATCGTAAGATGGGCACTCATTATTGCTTTTTATAAGTTCAAATAACAACATAAATATTTATCAATTTTTGTAGAAAAATTGATGATAAAAGTTGATAAATTTTATCCATATATCTAAGATTCGAGAAATATGGCTTTATCAAAGATGCCACCGCGGTCTTCTTCGGTAGTAATATTAGCACCTTGTGCACTATGCACTAAGTCCACATACATAAGTGACGGAGGTGTTCACCTATCATTTTGCTGTGAAAATCCAATTTGCCCGGAATGTTCATCAAAACCTTTGCAACGCCCCACATTTTGTCTGATTTGTTGCCGACCGCAAAGACTTTCCGAAGATGGAATTTTGTATGCACAAGAATTTCTCAAGCATATATTTCCAGATGAACACTGGCTTAAAATAAAAACACTAATTGAAGCTTTCTTTGCAAAAGCAAGAACTATGCCTGGGTGTCCCTTTTTTTTTCACTGGATTAAGTATTCCTGGAAGAATTTAAATACACCTGAGATTGCTGAAAAGTACAACAAATTCTGCGAGGAGATGAATAAAACAACATTTTTATTCTTTTGGACTCGCTTTTGCTCAATTCAGGGTTTACCAATTGTTTCAAGTTCGATGCGCTATATCGTGTATTCGACACATCCTTTTTTCCCGTGGATTCCAGAAAGACGGATGGTCATGAGCAGGTGTCAATTTGGTGTCGTTTCAACAATTGTGAAGAGGTTGGTGAGTGGATTGTTATTAACGCCCAAAAAACGTCAAAAATTTTTTATGCAAATCATCCGCAGATTTTTGGCAAAAAGCTAAAAAATATTTAAAATTATAATATACATTATTCATGCTAATTTTGCAAATATTCGATGGTGCAATTGTTTCGGATTCCAGATTTCTGACACTCAATTTTGACGTGTGATAAATTTATTTCCAGAGTTGGAGGTTTGCCTGGTGAGCAATCCAGAAAGCATCGTAATATTGGATTAGAAAAATTATCTGGATAGTACTTAATGGAAAATAATTCTCCTTCTTGGGAAATTTCATGGATCATTTTGAAAGGGAATGTAAATTGTTGTCCAAGTGTTAATATTTCCCCAGAAAAAGTGTAAGGGAACACATAAAGCATAGATGTCTCATAGCTCCATAAAAGGATGTGATTAGAAGACACCCCGGACCTAACAAACCTCGTATTTGGACCGATCAAAGAGGGCAAATGAATTGTATGGTGACAGTGAAGCAAACCATTGGTTCTTTCAATATCCCAACATTTTACTTGATTATGGGAAATTGATACAAACCAATCATCAGAATGAGATGGAAAAATGAT
>Ga0214921_10005075_pt1 | contig 18850 bp, 14 predicted proteins | sample LL1505_MetaG_FD_177992 | JGI IMG/M metagenome (GOLD analysis project Ga0214921, IMG submission 177992) | Freshwater microbial communities from Lake Lanier, Atlanta, Georgia, United States - LL-1505 | ecosystem: Environmental > Aquatic > Freshwater > Lake | place: USA: Georgia | collected... | reverse complement strand
TGACGAACTTTCATCAGCGCCGGGCACGGTTTCACAGGTTCGCGCCGCTGCGGGAGAATTAACAATTTTTGCCAAAAAAAATAATATCACCTTATTAATTGTCAGTCACGTTACCAAAGATGGACAAATTGCTGGCCCAAAAGTTTTGGAACATATGGTTGACACCGTGCTTTATTTTGAAGGCGAAAAAGATTTGCATTTTCGGATTTTACGCGCCATCAAAAACCGCTTTGGTGCTGCTAATGAAATCGGCGTTTTTGAAATGAATGACGTGGGATTATCCGAAGTTTCAAACCCAAGCGAACTTTTTTTAACTTCTTATGACCGCGAAACCAGCGGCTCAATTGTATTTGCTGGCGTTGAAGGCACGCGCCCGATTTTAGTTGAAATTCAGGCTTTAGTTTCACCATCTTTTATACCAACTCCAAGGCGCGCTGTTGTTGGCTGGGATTCAAATCGCCTCGCCATGATAATTGCCGTTTTAAACAGTCGTTTCGGGCAAAATCTTTTTGACAAAGAGGTTTATTTAAACATTGTCGGCGGCTTAAAAATCGAAGAAACCGCCGCTGATTTAGCCGTTGCCTGCGCTTTGATTTCAGCCGCGCGCGATATTGCGCTGCCTTCTTCGACAATTGCGATTGGCGAAATTGGTTTAAGTGGCGAAGTTAGAATGGTCAGTAATTTGGAAGGCAGATTGAAAGAAGCGGCGAAATTAGGTTTTAAAAACTGTTTGATTCCAAAAGCCAATGAGAAGAATAAAAATTTTGCGGCGTTAAAAAAATCTCTTCCCGAAATAAATTTCCAAATGATTGCGCACGTGCGCGATTTGGGTAAATTTTTTAGAAAAAATTAATTATGAAAAACTTTTTAAGAACTTTTATCGCAATTTCATCTTTGTTCACTTTTTCGGCATTTGCCGGAGATTTGGAATTTTTGGTACAAATTAAAGATCATAAATTTGAACCCTCTTCAATTAAGGTTCCCGCCAATCAAAAATTTAAATTGGTGGTGGAAAATCTCGACAAAACTTTAGAAGAATTTGAAAGCGGCGATTTGAAAAAAGAAAAACTTGTGGGTGGCGAAAAAAAAGTCACAATTCCAGTCGGCCCTTTAAAATCAGGCGAATATAAGTTTTTTGGCGACTTCCATCAAAAAACGGCACAAGGTGTTTTAATTGTTAATTAGCGTTTCGCTGATTTTGTTTGTGATTTTGCCTGCAATATTATCCGCATTTTCAATCACCTTGAAAGCCTTCTGCGACATAGCTTTAACGGCATTTTCATTTTGTAAAAATTCCTTTACTTGCGCCGCTAATTGCTCTTTTGAATCAATCATAATGCAGGTTTTTTCTGCTTCGAGAGTTTCATAAATTTCTTTAAAGTTAAAAACTTTACGACCCGAAATCACAACACATCCCAACTTGATTGCTTCAAAAGGATTATGCCCGCCGATTTCTAGCAAAGAACCGCCGATGAAGGAAAAACTGGCTAATCGATAAAAAATACCAAGTTCGCCCAAACTGTCGGCAAGATAGAATTCTGTAGCATTTTCAATATTTTGTTTTTGGCTGCGCTGCGCCATATTTGCCGCACCAATTAATGATTTAATTTCATCGGCGCGGTTCGGGTGACGTGGAACTAAAATAGTAAGAAGATCGGGAAAAGTTTTTTTCAATTCATTATGCGAAAATAATATCACCTCTTCTTCGCCCTTGTGAGTGCTGGTGGCGAGCCAGAATTTACGTGGACCAATTTGTGATTTTATCTTTTCAAGTTCCGCAGCATTAAAATCAAGATTGCGCGCTTGAGATTTTAAATTTCCGTAAAATAAAACTTCATTTTCCGTTAATTGTTCGAGACGTTTTTTATCCTCATTGGTTTGAACAAAAATTGTTGAAAAAGAATCGAAAATTTTAAAGCCGCATCTTTTAGCAATTCTCCATTTTTTTGCTGATTTTTCTGACATTCGAGCATTAACCAAAAATGTTGCTATTCCACGGCGATAAGCACTGTCAATAAGGTTCGGCCAGATTTCAGATTCTACAAAAATTGCGGCTTTTGGTTGCCAAAAATCGAAGAAATTTTGCACACAGTAATAAGAATCAATTGGTAAAAATTGATGAATTACGCGACCATTAAAATTAGGAATTTTAGAGGCAATTATCGAAGCAGAAGTAAGTGTTGTTGTGGTAAAAAGAACTGTCGCCTGCGGAAATTTTTCAAGTAAATCATCGACTAAAACCAAAGATGAATTTGCCTCGCCAACACTAACGGCGTGAAGCCAGATTATATCACCTTCTGGACGGATTTGTTTGGTGCGCCCGAAACGCTCTCTCAAACGTGATTTATCTTCTTTTTTCTTGATAACGCGACAGATTAGATAGAGCTCAATAACCGGAAAAAGCAGAACTGAAAAAATGCGATAAAGAAACATTTGTAACGAATTAAGTTTATAGAAATTGGCTTTAGTGCCAATGCGTTAAATCACAAATAGATCCTAGACACTGTTAGCTAACAGTGTCTAAAAACTTATCACGAGAAAAATAAAAAATATACCGGATAAGAATTATTCTAAAACCCGCCGGCACTTTTAATAAAAAAGTTTTTTAATTTTGGAAATTTATTTACCAATCCAAGTCCCAAGTCGCGTGCCAAGCTTGTTGGCAGACTTTTAGTTTCAAACAAAGAATTTAGAATGTCAGTCGCAACCAACATTTTTTTAGCTTCGAATTTGGCTTTTTTATTGTAAGTATCGATCAGACTTTGGCTAGAAATATCAAAGCCACAAAGCAGATTATTTTTTATTAATTCGCAAAGAATGTTAATCCCCGAAATCGCTAAATTAAAACCCTGACCCGCGATTGGATGCACGCCGCATGAGGCGTCTCCGATCAAAAGCATTTTTTGGTGATAAAATTTTTCTGCTTCAACCAAAATTAGCGGATAAGAAAATTTATCAGAAACTAAATGAATTTTTCCCAAACAATTATCCATTTTTTTAGTTAATTGTTGGATGAAATTTTCTTCATCCAAACTCAAAATTGTTTGCGCCAATTGATCAGGCGCGATCCAAACAATTGAAGATTGGTTGGAATTTTTTAGCGGCAAAATTGCCAGCGGTCCACCCGGAAGAAATTTTTCATGCGCAATATTTTCGTGAGGTTTTTCATGTTCAATATTGAAAACGATTGCTGTTTGAAAATATTTTTTTTGTGTCGTGTTAATTTGATAAAGCTCGCGAAGCCTTGAGAATCGACCATCGCAGGCGAGTAATAATTTTGAATGGAGAATTTTTCCATCATCAAGTTTTACAATAACCAAGTCACCAAATTTAATTTCTTCATAAGAATTGGGAGAAAAAACTGTGATATTTTCGCGCTTTAAAACCTGATCGCGCAGCGCATTGTGAATGTGATAATTTTCAATAATCATGCCGAGTTGCCCTTGCGGCGCATCAACCTCGCGCCCAATAAAATCGAGGATAAAAGATGATTTGTAATCGGTGATTTTTATATCAGAAATTTTTCCGCCATGGGGCGCAACTTCATCATAAATTCCGATTTCTTTGAATAATTTTAATGAAGCTGCCGAGATTGCATAAGCGCGACCATCGCGTTTTCTATCTTGGTTCAAAATATCTAATTTTTCGACAATAGCGATTTTTAGATTTGGCGCAGCATTAATTAGCGCAAGCGCAGTAGTCATGCCAGCGAAGGATCCGCCGATAATTGTGATGTCGAAATTTTGAGACATTAAATTTTTTTAAATTGGTGGAAATATTTAAATACTAATAAGTCTTAAACCAGCATAGACCGCGTCGTGAAGACGGGGTGACACAAGTTTGGAAAGTGCGCATAAAACATATTTGACGTTCCTGCGGGCAATGCAAAGCATTGTCACCCCGTCTTCACGACGGGTCTATTCGGGTTTGAGTTTATAAATTAAATCATGTTTTTTGGATTAACCCATTGGTCAAATTGTTCTGATGTAACCAAGCCAGAAGCCAGCGCGGCTTCTTTTAGAGTTGTGCCTTCAAGATGCGCTTTTTTGGCAATTTTAGCAGCATTATCATATCCGATATAAGGATTTAACGCCGTTACCAACATCAAAGATTGTTCTAATAATTGCGTGATGCGCTCGCGATTGGCTTTAATTCCAACCAAACATTGATCGATAAAACTGTTAATTCCATCAGATAAAAGATTAATCGATTCAATAACATTGCGAATAATCATTGGACGAAAAACATTTAATTCAAAATGTCCGTTAGAACCACCAACCGTTACAGCCACATGATTTCCCATAATTTGACAAGCAATCATGGTTAAAGCTTCGCATTGCGTTGGATTTACTTTTCCGGGCATAATTGAGCTTCCGGGTTCATTTTCAGGCAAAGAAATTTCGCCCAAACCAGAACGCGGGCCCGACGCTAGAAATCGAATATCATTGGCAATTTTCATAATCGAAGTTGCAAGCGAATTTAGCGCGCCCGAAAAATTGACGAGTTCGTCGTTGCAAGCCAAGGCGAAAAATTTGTTTTTGTTGGTAAAAAAACTATCCGCTTGCGCCAATCCTAGCTTTGCAAGATTTGAATCTTTAACTTTCCAAAAACCATCAGCTAAATTTGTGCGCCCCAAATCCAGATTTAAAAGCTTTTCATGAAGTTTTTTTAAGCCCGAAACTTCGGTAATTTTTTTAGCAAATTCTTCCGCAAACTTTGGATGACAATTTAAGCCCGTTCCAACCGCAGTTCCGCCTTGCGCTAAATACGTCACAAATAAAATTGCCTGCGAAACAAAAACTGCCGCGCACTGAATTTGCACTTTATAAGCCGAAAATTCTTGTCCCAAAGTAACGGGCGTTGCGTCTTGCGTGTGCGTGCGGCCGATTTTAATGATATCGTGAAATTCGGCTTCTTTTTTGCCTAATTCATTAGCAAATTTAACAAGGGTTGGAAGTAGTTTTTCGTAGGTTGTAAGTACGGTCGCTACGTGCATTGCGGTGGGAAAAGTATCGTTTGAACTTTGCCCTAAATTGACGTGATCGTTGGGATGAACTGGCGACTTTCCGCCTTTTTTGCTCGTTATTTTTTCATTTGCCACGCCAGCAATTACTTCGTTGACATTCATGTTGGTTTGAGTGCCAGAGCCGGTTTGCCAAACAACTAATGGAAAATGATTTTCGTAAAACCAATCAAAACGCTCCAGAATTTCGTCAACAGCTGTCACGATTTTATCGGCCAAATCGGGTGAAAATTTTTTAAATTCATCTGAAGTTGGATCAAGTACCATCAAGTCTTTATTAGTAAGCGCCGCCGCTTTTTTAATCAGCAACATCGCGCGCACAACTTCCTTTGGCATTTTATGGCCCGGATTGTCATTGCAAATTGGAAAATTCTGAACCGAGCGTTGAGTTTGCGCGGCGTAATAAGCGTCAGCTGGAACTTTAATTTCACCAAAAGAATCGGATTCGATGCGGAAGTTTTCTGTCATAGAAACAATAAATAAAATTAATTATTAAAACTCAATGCCACCCTGAGCTTGTCGAAGGGTTGGCATTGATATTTTTTTAGGAAACGCTTTTTATAAACAAATTTTAATAAACTCTTCAACATCAAGGCTGGCCTTGCCAACAAGCAATCCGCTAACTCCATCAATCGCCAAAATTTCTTTGGCATTTTGCGATGTTACCGAGCCGCCATAAAGCATGAAAAATTCTTGGGCGCGGTTCTGAAGTTTTTCATTAAAAATTTTACCGAGTAATTTTGCCATCTCGGCGATCTCGGCCACTGTTGGGGTTTTACCAGTTCCAATTGACCAAATTGGTTCATAAGCAATCACTAATTTGGTGAAATTTGCTTCTTGCGGAATTGAATCTTTTATTTGCTTATAAACAAATTCCAAATGCTTGCTTTCATCTCTGACTTCTTTGCTTTCGCCAACGCAAATAATTGGTGTTAAGCTTTGACTCAAAGCTGCTTGTACTTTTTTTGCAACAATTTCGCTGCTTTCAAAATGATTTTCGCGACGCTCGCAATGTCCAATAATAACATATTCACAGCCAACTTTTTTCAGCATTGTAGCGCTTATATCACCAGTAAACGAGCCTGCTAATTCATGATGACAATCTTGACCACCAAGCCTGATTGGACGCTGCTCTAACATAATTGCGCTTAATTCTTCGGCAGAAAAATCTTCAACTTTTTTATGATCGCGTTTCATGATTTCTTCCAGATCATCGAAAGAATCATCCATCAATTCGCTATCAATATAATCGAGCAAAAAAGCTGGCGGACAAAGTACTATTTCTACTTTTTGCAATTCGTCATATTTGGCAGAATAATTTTTAAAAAAACCGTCCATCCAGACATCAACTTCGTCGAAAGCGTGATTCATTTTCCAGTTGGCTGCAATGATTTTTTTCATGATTTTAAATTTTTAAAAATTAAGAATGAGCTGCTTGAGATCTTTGGCGAAAAGCTGATATCGCCATCCGCTGGCGATTTTATCAAAAAGCTTTTTTTCGCAAACTACTTTTTTTAAATCAGAAGCAGTGATCAAAAATTGTTCCTGAAATTTCTCACGGGCGGCAATTTCGGTAATAAAAATTTTAGCTTCAGCGTACAAATTTTTTGCGACTCGCGCATGGCAAAAGTTTTTTCTTCTTTTTTTGGTTTATCGATCACTTCTTCATTTTCATCAAGAATTTTTTGCGCTTCTACTTTCATTTCCGCTGTAAAACTTGAAGGAAATTTTTGCGCCATTACTATTCTTTCAATCGCTTCATCTTTTATAAAATGCTGGCGCGGAACGTCCAATTTCATCGCCCAACGCTCGCGCCAAGAAATTAAAGCTTTAATTTGAGCAATCTGTTTTTCGCTTTTACCGCGGAAAGAATAATCACGACTTAAACTTTCATCCGATTTAAAAAGGCTTTTATTGATGAAGCTTTCCATTTCTTCTAACAACCATTCGAAACGATTTTTTGATTTTAAAATTGTACAAAATTCTTCGTAAATTTCTTCCAAAAAAAACACATCTAAAAGCGCATATTCAATTTGTTTAGCACTTAGTGGACGAACTTGCCAATCGCTTCTTTGCTGGTCTTTATCGAGTTGCCAATCGCAAATTCTATTAACTAAAGCAGAATAGCCAACGCTAAAACCATAGCCGCAAAAATTTGCCATTAGTTGAGTGTCAACAATAGATTGCGGCAATAGATTCGATTTGCGGTGAAAAATCTGCAAATCTTGTGCGCATGAATGCAAAATTTTTATGATTTTTGGATCAGCAATAACTGCAAATAACTCGGTTAAATCAATATCTGTCATACAATCGACGATAAAAGATTCCTTCTTTTTGAGAGAAGTTTTTACAGCGACTTGTATGATTGACAAAATCGGGTAATAAGTTGTTTGGCGAGTAAATTCAGTATCAAGCGCAACAACGCCTGCTTCCTTGATTAAGCCAACCATGCGGTTTAATTCTTTTTGGGAATTTATGTAAAAATCTTCGTGACTAATGATTATATACCTCGAAACAAAGGTTCCTTAGTTAAAGGCATGGCTTTTGGTTCAGCAACCGCGCCATTTGGAATTTTGGTTTTAGCCAAATCAAAAAGATATCTAGCATCATGAGCTATTAATTTCTTTTCCAATATTTCACAAAGCTCTGTTTTGGATTTCTCTAGTTTTTCAGAAAGATGTTTTTTATCTTGCGGATCTGTGTCCTTATCCTCTATTTTTTTATTTATTTCTTCTATTTCTCTCTGTTTTTGTGTATCGGTAATATTTAATTTTTCTGCAGACCGAGTTATGAATTCGTCGTTCAAACCTTTGATCGATTTATCGCATAATTTTTTCTTTTCTGCCGCCGACCTTTCTTGGCAAAATAATCTTAAGTTTTCCGCATCAGAATTTGCGCTGTCTTGAATTGCGCTAAAGAGCAAAAATCGATTCAGAGCTTCCTTTTTGTCGCCGCTATTTACATCGTACAAAATCTCAAAAACCTTTTTTTTGTCACCGTTATTTAAAATTTCTGACATTGACTGGTCGATTGTATTCCCCGTTGCATCTTTGATCTTGAATTTCAGCCCATCAAATAAATCATTCAATTTATCAAGATTTTTCGGCTCAGAAACAAAACTTACTAATTTTGCATCAAGATTGGCTTCTTTAAGCGTTGCCATTCTTTTGGCTGAGAATTTATTTACTCGATCTTCAAGTCCGGGATGTTTGCCATTTTTAAAATCTTTGGTGGCGATAACTATATTACCATTAGCATCTTTTTCAAAGCCACTTTCGCGGCCTTTTTCAAATTCTTTAAATATTGTTTCTAAAGCCTTTTGCTGGCTTTCTTGATAAGCTGAAACTTTTTGATATTGCCTTATTTCCGTATCAGCGCGAAAGAAAGAATATAGACCCGCTGGCGCCAATAAAGCTATTGGCGAATATTGCAGGGGACTTGCGGCGCCGAGCGCGTTTTGTACCAAATCATTATCGGTTGCAAAATCAAATACTTCGCAAAGATCGCTGACTATTGGAGTTTTATCAAAAAATAGTTGTATTCCATCATCAATTCTAAAAGCTTCTACAATTTTACCAAATGGCCCCAAAACATCGCTACTAGCCATGTCTCCCAAACCTTCGCCTAAAGTTTTTCCCGCATCAAATAAAGGTCCAATTAATTCTATGAGGGGATCGATATAACTAAATACCTGACCAGCGATTGAAAATGCTCCAAGTGGTGTCAGCAATAAAAATATCTGCAAACAACGATATTTCCACAATCTGTCATCCTCATCAACATGATTCTGCAAACCTTTCAGCATTGACTCATTCATATCGTTGAGCTTTTTGTTAAAAACTTCTAATTCGGCTTTAAGCGCAGTGTCTTCTACTTTAATTTCATCAGTAATCAGTTTTTGCATTCTTTGGAAAGTTGCCTGATCCATCATATCATCACTTCCAGCTAGAGCGTTATTTACCTTATTTAGAACCTTAAGATAAAAACTACTATCTTGCGCGTTGGGCCAAGCCTTCCAAAGCATGTTGGAAATTAACTCATTTCTTCGAGTTAAAAAATCTTTATAAATTTTATTATCTGATGCTTTAGAACTACTAAGAACGCCACGCCCCGCCCATTCTGTTATTTGATGGAACGTCTCGCCTAACTCTTCAAAATTATTACTAGCTCTGTTCCAAGCCCTACTTCTAGTTTTAATGCCAGCTTTTTCTTCCGGCGTTAAATCTCCACGACCCTCTTCAAGAAAAACTCTGAGCCGATTATCGTTAATTTTTATATCATCGAGAACACTAACTCGAGTATCAAAAACAATATTGCGATAATTTTTTGACGGCATTGAAGTATGAATCAACGGATTATCGCGATATTTAACCCTCGCGATCTCGGACTTAGTCTTGCGCCAGCTACCAATTCCATAAGTATATGGACTAAAACCAACCGCCACTTCATCACCGCCATAAGTACTAGGAGAAACATTGCCATTTTTATTGCTGACGGGATTCCCATCTTCATTAACAAATGTCATATTGTCAGCCATTTGAGTCATCAAATTATCTAACTTAATCTGCCCCGGCTTTAACTCAAATCTTCTGATTTCATATTCCTGACGTTTAACATTTTTCCAGCATCTAACATTGTCACTTCTTTTATCAAAAATTTTCTTGGCAATTTTAAGCTGATCTTCGATGTCCTTTTCATTTTTTTCGCTTGACTCTTTATTGCTGTCGCCCCCGCAAAGTTTAATAAAATTATCCTGCAACTTTCCCTTGATGAGATCAACATATTCTTTTTGGTAAAGATCAGAAATTTTATATGACTGACCATTTTTCTTCTGTTTCGGATCTTCGTCATCTTCTATGACAGCTTCATGCTTTTTATCAAAAAATTGCTGCAGCTTTTTATCAACCAAATCCTTTACGGAAGTTTTAGTAATTGTATCAATGGGCACTAGTTTTACCTGTTTATGATTTAATTTAATAACTTTGGGCACAAAAACTTATTGCACCTTAAAGTTCTTTTTAAAATAACTTGTAATTTATCACACCTGTTTTCTTGACATTAGGTAAGCAAAAAATAAATTTCATTCGATCTTTTTTCAAAAAAACTAATTTCCAACAATATTTCGAGGTTGCAATGCTTAAAAAACTCCTAACTCTATCCGCTGTTCTTTTGCTGGTTTCTTGCCAAAGCAAAACCAAAAGCGATGATTTAAGAACTGAGGATAAAGCCGCCACTCAAGTTGACGACAAAGGTTCTTACCAAACTCTTGAAGGCGAACAACAAGCCAATTCATTAAATCAACAAGTTCCTGTACAAGAAATCGAAGTTCAAGACCGTGTACTTTTCGGTTATGATTCAGCTGATTTAAATGATGAAACTAAAAAAATCCTTGATACCCAAGTTTCTTGGTTAAAAAGCGATGCTGGAATTAAAATCACAATCGAAGGTCATTGCGACGAACGCGGAACCCGCGAATATAACATCGCACTTGGTGAAAAAAGAGCTGATGCCGCTAAAAAATATTTAACTTCGAATGGCATTGATGCTGCAAGAATTAAAATTATTTCTTATGGTAAAGAACGTCCAGCATTCTTTGGAACTAGCGAAGAAATTTTAGCTAAAAACAGAAGAGCTGTAACTGTAGTTAACTAATAAAAATAAAAAATGGCCGTAATATTATCTAATTCAAATTTAATCGAATCTGGTTACGGTCATGTGCCTGCCGAAAAACCTCTCCTTAGCCGCCAAGAAATCGCCGCAGACGAAAAACTCGCAGGATACCATCTTACAATAATACAAACTCTAAATGATGAGCGGTTTAGGGCGATGGGCGTTCATACTGGACTTAAACAAGAAGAAAGTGCATTTACCAGATCATTGGAAGTTGGAGCAAAACTTTCTGGACTAATCCCAGTTCCGTTTGCAAGCCAAATAGCGGAACTAGCTTTTATGAGCGCGCATTTTCTATCTAGCAAAGCTGAAGATCATTCCAATAAAGATAAGTCTGATAAAATTCTAGCTATCAATCCAACTCATGATCCAATTGAATGGAAAAAATTCACTGAAGAATTAGCAATAAAATTAACCAGTGAAAAACAAGGCGAAATCAAAGCCTGCGAAACTCCTGCTCAGGGAGATCATTTTGCAGCAAAAATTAAAGATATTTTTCGCTCAAGCAAAACTTCCGAAGATTCATCTTTGGCGGTAAAATCTCTAGCGGTTCAAGATTGCTCTAAAATGATTCAAACCATTTTAGATAAAGGACTAGTCAAAGATGCTTTGGGTATTGAAAATGACAATACCAGAAAATCATTAATTTCAGATTTAGTATCATCAGCAAAAGAACCTTCCAAAAATATTGTGTCAGCGAAAGTACAGGCCATTTCTATTTCTCCTCAATTAGGTGCTTCGCACTAGTTTCTTAAAGCCTATACCACAAATTCGCAATTTTTTCACCTAAAGAATTTTGTTCACAGCGATTATGTAAATGTCGAAAATCTAACTTATCCATATTTTGATCTTGATTGGCGCAAGAATAGAAATATTCCTCCTCACCTTTTTCATTCACCCTTTTTTGCAAACATTGCGAACAAACTCCTTTTAACATACATTGCATTGGCGCATTTAAACTAGTAATTGCAACCTTCGCCTCACTAATTGAAGGCACTAAATTCTGATGACGCAATTTCGCAATTTCATGCATCATTTGATCATTTCCAATCGTAAAAATGCGATCGATTTTTTTCGGATTTTTTAAAAAATAATCGGCTAAAACTTCAACAACCGAGCCATTTTTTTCATCAATTGCCAAAACCAAAACATCGCAAGATTTTTGCATTCTTTCCAAACGCACAATATTAGATTCTTTGCGATAACCAGCAAAAAAAATCACTTCACAACCATTTGCTTTGTAAGCTTGCGCAATCTCGGTTAAAGGCTGATTTCCACGTCCTCCGCCAACCAAAACTACAGTTTCATTTTTTGGCATTTCCGTTGGCGAGCCACTTGGACCCATGAAAACGCAAGGTTCGCCAGCTTTAAAATTTTTAATTAAATTGGTTGAAGCACCAGCTTCAAGCGCAATACAAGTAATAATTCCGCTTTCGCGATTAATCGAAAGCGCAGTTAATGCAACACCTTCCATGGCTTGTAATTGATCGTCAATTTTTTGGGCTAAAGCGTGGTAATTTTGCAATCTAAAAATATGTCCTATTTCAGTGTGTTTTGCCAAAAGTGGTGCGCGCACCGAGACTTCTAAAACATAGTTAGAAAGCCTTTCAATTTTTTCGATTTTTACCAGAAATTCAGAATTTATTTTTTCTAAAAAACCCGCTTCAAAATTCGAAGATTTTCCATCAAGAATTTTAGTAATTTGATCATGACCTAATTTTGCACTCGCCATCGCTTTCACCACATTTCCTTCAAAATTGGGATGCAAATCACCAAAAAAACTCACCGCTTTTCCTGAATTTTTATCAATTTTTGTAATCACGCTAAATTGCTTTGGACGCGCGCTGTGCGTGACATCAAAATGCCTTTCTTTTTCATCAATTTCAGAAAAATATTTTCCATCTAATTTAAAATCCAAACCATCTTCTAAAACCGGCGCAATATTTGGCGTAGTTCCCGCCGCAATTAAAAGCGCTTTGCATTTGAAATTTTTATTATCGGCACATTTCAAGTTTTTAATGTGACCAAAATCGTCAATTTCAATTTCTAACGGCGTGATATTTTCAACAAATTCTACACCTTCTTCAAAGGCTTTATTCAACTCTTGATGGCTCAACCTGTAAGCTGGGGAATCTTGTAATTTTTTGCGGTAAATAATTTTTGCACCACCCCATTTTTTCAGTAATTCAAAAGCATTTTCACTTTTTAATTCTTCTGCATGTTGCAAAAATTCTGTGGCAATAATTTTTTCTTCTTCATTTAAAATTGCCCAAATTTTTTCTTTGCCAATTTCTACAACTTTCTTGGCGAACTTTTTTATCTGAACCAAATAATAAGCCTGCGCTTCGCAAGCCGTATCAACAGCCGTAAGACCCGCGCCAATTACCAAAATTGGCAGGCGAACTTGTAAATTGGTAAATAATTCTTCTTTAAAAGCGCCGGTTAATTGCAACGACATCAAAAAATCTGAAGCCGAACGCACGCCTTTGGCGAAGTTATTTTTTAAATTAATAATATTAGGGCGACCCGCGCCAATACAAAGTGCAACGTGATCAAAGCCATAATTTCCAAAAGCAGTTTTATCGGTAATTGAAGAACCAAAACGAATGCCGCCAAACATGCGGAAATTTTTTCTACGCTCCAAAAGTAGGCGAATGATTTTTAGAAAATTCTTGTCAAAACGCACCGTGATTCCATATTCGGCAACACCTCCAAAACCATGAATCAAGCGGCTTGAAAGCGATTCGTAAATTTCATCTAAATATTTTATCGGTTTAAATTTTTGACGATTGCCATATTCATCAATTCCCGAAATTTGTGAATTTAACGGCTCAATTTTTAAACCATCAATTGCCACAACTTCGTGACCATCATTTAATAAATGATGCGCCAAAGTGTAGCCCGCAGGCCCTAAACCAGCGATCAGAATTTTTTTACCTGTATTTTTTTGCGGTAAATTTTTGGCAATATTTAACGGATTCCAACGCGTTAAAAGCGAATAAATTTCAAAGCCAAATGGCAGCGCTAAAACATCTTTTAAAGTGCGAGTTTCAATTTGCGGAATATCAACGGGATCTTGTTTTTGATAAATGCACGACTTCATGCAATCATTGCAAATACGATGTCCCGTGCCGGCAATCATTGGATTGTCAATAATAGCAGTCGCCAAAGCAGCGAGCGAAAAACCTTCTGATTTTAAAAAATTCATTTCTGAAATTTTTTCATCCAAAGGGCAACCATGCAATTCAACGCCGAGCGGATCAAGTTTTAAATTATTACCCGAATTTGCTGGCGTATGTACAAATGAAAGCGGCGCTTTAATTCCAGTTTTACAAGAATCTTTTTCCTGCTTATGACAAAAAATACAATAATTAGCTTCAGCCAACGCCCGATTGAGTTCAAAGCCATTATCAGTTAGATTAAAACTATTATTAGATTCATGGCGTTTTGATTTTTCATGAGTTGAATTTAACAGATTTTGGTGATCGATTTTTTTTGGCAAAATAAATAATGCGCCGTTTTTGTGAAGGCGGCGACCCGCTTGCGAATATAAGGCCCAAGCTGAATAAAGCGTTAATTCTTCTAAATTTTTTTCTTGAGAAATTGCTGCGGCGAGTTTTTTTTCTAAATCATCAATGTCATCGTGAGGAATATTTAATTTTTCTAAAATCTTGAAACCGAGATTAGATCCTGAAACGAGTTCAGGATGACGATGGGGAGAGGTTTTACCAAGAATTACGTCATCCTGAACTCGTTTTGAGATTTGTTCAAATTGGGGGTGAAAATTGGGGGAGGTTTTATCAATAATTCCGTCATCCTGAACTCGTTTTGAGATTTGTTCAAATTGGGGGTGAAAATTGGGGGAGGTTTTATCAAGAATTACGTCATCCTGAACTTGTTTCAGGATCTGTTCAAAATCCTCTAAACTAATTTTTTTTGCCACTTCGCGCTGCACAAATTCACGACGAATTTGATAGATTTTTTTTAAATCTTCGTGACGTTTTTTTAAGTCAGAATTTTCTTTTTCAATATCAAAAAGCTCGACAATAAAATTTTCCAAAACCCGCGCAACATCAATTAAAACCTGCGATTTCTGTGGATTGGTCATAAATTCCAAACCAGCTTCAACTTTTTTTAAACTCAAAAAACGCGGCGCAATTTCTGGAGTTTTTTCATTTAAATATTCTTCAAATTTTTTGTTTAATTTTTCCAAACCTTCACGCTCGTAAAGATCTTCAAAAGTAACGCCAAATATAGGATTAAGAGGATTTTTTGAGGGCATTTTTTACGATTGATTCTTCATCAAATTCAAATTTTGTAGTTCCAATTATCTGATATTTTTCATGTCCTTTTCCAGCCAAAATCAAAATGTCATTAGGCTGCAACATTGTCAGCGCCGTTTCAATTGCAGTTTTGCGATTATCAATTTCAACAGTTTTTGTTCTGTCGCAATAAGTTAAAATTTCGGCGCGAATATTTTCGGCTTTTTCACTGCGCGGATTATCATCGGTTACAATCACAAAATCCGCCAATTCGTTGGCAACGCCGCCCATTATTGGTCTTTTTTTAGCATCGCGATCGCCGCCACAACCAAACAAAACCAACACGCGCGCTTTGCTGATTTGATGAGCTAATTTTAAAACATTAATCAAAGCATCGGGCGAATGGGCAAAATCAATAAAAACTTGGGCTTGATTTGGCAAAATTGCCACGCGCTGCATTCTTCCCAAGGCTGGCTGCAACTGATTAAAATTCGGCAAAATATTTTGTAATTGCAATTCGGTTAAATTGTACTTTGTAATTACATTTCCCAAAGCGCAAAGCGCGTTAAAGACTTGAAAATTTCCGCTAACTGATAATTCAAATTGATAGTTTTTTTGGCGAAATTCAAAGAAAACTTTTTGACCATTTTCGATTTGTTCGATTTTTTGAAGCCTTAATTCACGCGCTTTAAAGCCATATTCGATAATATTATATTTTTTTTCGACGCAGATTTTTCTGATTTCTGCAAATTCCTCCAAATCACTATTTAAAACTGCCGCTCCGTTTTTTTGCAAAATATTGGAAAATAAAATCATTTTGCAGCGAAAATATTCGACCATCGATTTGTGATAATCTAAATGATCTTGCGTGAAGTTTGTAAAAGCGCCAACATCAATTTTTAAACCCGCAATACGACCTTGTTCTAAGCCAATCGAACTCACTTCAAGCGCAACATCATCAACTGCAAATTTTTTTAAATTGTACAGGTTTTTGTACAATGAAACAATGTCGGGAGTTGTAAGTGAAGAATTTTGCAAATGATCTTTTATTTCATCGTCGCACATCACGCCGAGAGTTCCAATTGATGCTGATTTTTTTCCTAAAAATTGTAAAATCTGGCGCGTAAATTCTGCGCTAGAAGTTTTTCCATTAGTGCCTGTAATAGCATAAATATTGGCTGGAAGTGGTGCATAGAAAATTTGTAGAAATTCAACAAGAAGCTGAAATGGATTTGAAGATTTGATGGAATTTTCAGCATTTTCTGAAATCGCAATTGCCGCGCCATTTGTCAAAGCGCTGGCGATAAATTTTGAACCATCATTTATTTTTCCGGGAAGAGCGAAAAAAACTGAATTTTTTTTTACCAAACGTGAATCAATTGCAATATCTTCAATCGCAATTGAGTCAATTAAAACGCCTTCCGGCAAGCTAAAATCGGTTTTAACTTGAGAGAGAATTTGTGAAAGTTTCACGAAAAATTGGCAATCAATTGATTAAATTTATGCGCCGCATTTTTTGGATTGGCGTCGCGCGTGATTGGCCTTCCAACCACTAAATGCGAACTGCCATTTGTAAGTGCGGTTTTTACATCAGCAACACGTTTTTGATCATCATTGGCAATTTCTTCCAACCTGATTCCCGGGGTTACGATCAAAAAATCAGAACCAAATTTTTGACGCAAAAGCGGAGCTTCTAAAGCTGAAGCAACAATGCCATTCAAGCCTGCATTTAAAGCCATTTGGGTTTTTTTAAGAACTAAATTTTCTAATGAAATATTGGGATCAAAACCCATTTCATTTAAATCTTTGGAATCGAGATTGGTTAAAACTGTAACGCCGATAATTTGCATTTTGCCTTTATTTTCTGCGGCTTGATGCATGATTTGATGGCTGGCGGTGTGAATTGTGAGTAAATCAATTTCATATTGCGCCAAGTTTTTTACGGCGCGTGCAACTGTTTCAGAAATGTCGTAAAGCTTTAGATCGGCAAAAACTTTTTTATCTTTATTTTTTAGCCATTTTACCAATTCAAAATATTGACCATTCATCATTAATTCGAGGCCGATTTTATAAAAAATTATCTCATCGCCCAGATTTTCAACCATTTTTTTAGCGGCTTCAATATCAGGAACATCGAGGGCGACGATTAATTTTTCTGACATATTTTGTGTATTTACAATTTTTTTTCTTCGCCGGTGATTAAGCGAACAATATTTTCTTTATGTCGAACTAAAATCAAAAGGAATAAAAACCAGCAGAAAGCTATTTGTGAACCCGGAGCGCCTAAAGATGTCGAAATAATAATCGAAGAAAAAATGGCGATTATTGATGAAATCGAAGAAATACGAAACAGGCAAAATGATAGAATCCAAAAACAAATTACTAAAAATCCAATTGAAACATTAAGCGCGAATAAAACGGCAATTGCGGTTGCAACACCTTTGCCACCTTTAAAGTTGAGATAAATCGGATAAACGTGACCAAGAACCGCAACCGTTGCGACCAGCACTAAAAATAAATGTAAATTTTGCAGTTCGTAAAAAGTGAAGCGCGCAATAATCACCATAATTGCGCCTTTTAGCCCATCTAAAATCAAAGTTGCAAAGCCGAGTTTTTTTCCGATAACGCGGGCAACATTTGTAGCACCAATATTTTTAGAACCAAATTCACGAATATCTTTTTTGGCAAAAATTTTGGCTAGAACCAGCCCAAAAGGAATTGCGGCAATTGCATAGGTCAAACCTAGAAACAAAAGCTGATAGGTAGTATTCATGAATTGTCGTTAGTGTTATTATTCTGATTTTTGCGAAAGGCATCAAGGGAAATTACTTTTGCCGACAAGTCAATTCCGGCGACGCCTTTTTCTTTCTTACTGGCTTTATTGGCGCGACTTGACTCACCGAAATCATCAGCTTCGCTTAATTCTTCAATATCGCCGTAACTCATGCTGAATTTTAAAGCAAAATTCATCGAAGGATCGGCGAAGGAAGTTACTGCTTTGTAAGGGATTGTAAGCTTTTCATATTTGCCCGCGAAGCTTAGGGAAATCTTGAAGGAATCATGCTCAACTACCAAACTTTTATATTGGTATTGCAGCGCAATTGTCATTTCTTCGTTATATTTTTCGAGAAGAGATTTTGGAATCGAAACACCCGGAAAGCGCGTCAGAAAAGTGACGATAAAATAATGTTTACCGGGAAGGCCAGTTTTTTCGATTTTTTTTAGAGTTTCATGAATTACCGAACGCATTGAATTTTCGATAATTTCGTCATATCCGATTAAGTCTTGCATGGGGAATTTTTACTTGAATCCGTTTGGGGAAAGTTGCCCGACTTCTGTTGACAGGCGTCGGGCGGCCCCGATAAAATCACTTATACTAAGCAGCTAATGCCACTGGAGTAAATTCGAAGTTATCATTAGCAAAGTTGTCGTTTGCATTTACTTTTTTGAACGGATATTGCGTGAAGCTTGCGCATCTAGCAACCGGCAGTTTCTCAACCGAGTAAAATCAGATCCTTTATCGCATGTCGAAAGCTGTGTCACCCCCATATGAAACCAATAGAAATGGTGGAGGTGCTGGGTACCGCCCCCAGGTCCATGTACGTTTATTACGAAAAGAGTTTATCACCATATTTGGCAAATTAATTTGCCAACGAAAAGCAATTTAATTGTGAGAAATTTTTTAACAAGCTTGAAGGTAAATTTCTCACAAAGAAAATCGAATTATTTGTGTGAACTTAAAAACAGAGTTGCGAGTTCATTTTAGTTCTACTTTCAACTTTTAAAGCTGATGAAGCTTTAAAAGTTTATTTAGCATATCGCACAATTACAATGCCAGAGCCGCCAGCTCCACCGTTGCCGTTTTGATCGCTACCGCCACCGCCACCTCCACCAG
>Ga0214921_10005074_pt1 | contig 18855 bp, 17 predicted proteins | sample LL1505_MetaG_FD_177992 | JGI IMG/M metagenome (GOLD analysis project Ga0214921, IMG submission 177992) | Freshwater microbial communities from Lake Lanier, Atlanta, Georgia, United States - LL-1505 | ecosystem: Environmental > Aquatic > Freshwater > Lake | place: USA: Georgia | collected... | reverse complement strand
GCCGCTACGGCACCGAGAGCACCCGGAGCCAGCAGATCGTCGTTGCCCATGAACAGCACGTAGTCGCCGGTGGCCAACTCCACCAAACGCCGGAGGTTGCCGTCATAGCCCAGCGTTTGCGGGTTCTCGTAATACTGAAGCTTGGCACCGAAACGCTGCTGGTACTCGGCCACCTTAGCCGCAATCGCCGGCCGCTCGGGCGAGGAGTCCTCGGCAATGACAATGTCGAAATCGTCGAAGTCCTGATTCAGGATGGAGTCCAGCAACGCGGGCAGGACACCTGCGCGGTTGTAGGCGGGGATGCATACGGAGATTAAAGCCACTGTTTCAACTGAACCGCTGGGTTCACCTCGCCATCAAGCCAACAAATCCAGCCAGCCACTCAAAATCTCGAGTTCTTTCTCCGTGACGATCCCCTTGTCGGAAAGCGCGCGGTACACCGACAACAGGTTCTCGGGTATCGATTTTTCAGGAGAGACGGCCTCCTTGGCAATTTGCACGACTTTTTCAGCCGACAGATAACAAGGAATCTCCGACTCAAAATCTTTCAGGTAGTCATGGGGATTGCGTTTTTGCAGGACGGTTGCGCCTGCAAACCCCAGGTGATGCCCCGCAGCCCACAAAATGGGCTGGGCAACCAATCCCCGCAGAATGTCGGTGAAGCGAAAGGTCACCGTCGATGGCAGATAGAGCAGCGGGAAGACTTCCTTGCGGAAATAGGTGTTCTGCGAGTTGAAAGGGCAGCAGACATCTTGGTCCAAGACCAAAGGTGCCCGCCAGTTGAAATAGATGGGCGTGTTGTTGGTCAGTCGGTAGATGGCATCCACATCGGGATCTTCATCGGCCAGAAATTGCCACACACCCACCTTCAGGTTCTTGGCCGCCGAAGCTTTGGGAGTCTCAGCGTCCAAAACACAGCGCAGGGGAATCCCTCGCGGCCACACTTTCTTGTCGGTGAAATACGAATAGATGTTGACGAATGAGGCGTCGCTAAGGAGCTCTGCATCCGTGGAGAACTCGGGTTCGTTGACCCAGTTGTCCAGGGGAATGTTGTCGTCGTCCGACTCATAGATGACCCGCGCGCCTTGCGAGATGGCGTATAGATACCCGATGTTTTTGCGGGTATAAGAGTTCCAAGGAAGCAGGCCAGAGAACTTGTTGGCAACCTCTTGCTGCCCTTCGGGCGAAAGATAAGTCACCCCTGGATAGCTCCAATCGGCAGCCGTCTTCTTATCACCGACCACGATGACCTTCCATTCTTTCAACTTCGCAAATTTTTCAATTGCTTCCGTTGGTAGAAAAATGGAAGTAATGACGATGAATTTATCCATATCAGATGACTTTTAAATATTTCTCAAAAAAGGCAGTGGTGGTGTACTGCGCGACCGCCCGGGTATAGGCCCTGTCAATGACCGGCAAATGCGCGTCGTAGTTGGCGAGTATTTTATTGACAGTCTCCGCCAGCTTGCCTTCCTCGTAGTAAACGAACTCCTCACCGGGCGTGAAGTACTTCTCGATGACGTTGAAGTTGTCTTTCTTGCACAGAATGAGAGAGCGGCAGAACGCAGCCTCAAAAATTCGCGACTTCAGCTGAGGCACCTCAATCTCCGGGCCGGTCAGCAGCCTTTTGGCCAGTCTTATCACCCCTCGAGGAATATCGGAGAACGCTTTGTTGGCTTTCCACTCCGGATATTTCCAAACGTTCAAAACGTGTCGCAAGGTGGGATACAGAAGATTGTGAGTGAGCGTGATCCTGGATTGAGAGATGAGGCTCAATTTCTCCTCGTATCCAACCCCACGATCCGTCACCAGCTCATGCCCGGAATTTGAAACCAATCGGTAGTTGAATCGGCTGAGCGTCTTCATGTCCCGCATGATGGGCTTGGGATGAAGATGCCCAGTGTAGATGATGTCGTACTTTTTTTCGTTCTTGGGAGGTATGAATTCCTCGTTGAACGGGAAAAAGATCGGAACGCGTCGTTCAACACCTTGGCGTTTGTTGAAATATTCCGCAGTAAACGGGCACAGCGTGAGCACCTTGTGGAAGTCTGCGTCGTAGGCGTCGAAATCTTCCGGAATAAAGAATTTATTGGGCTCTTCAAATTCCAGACGAACCACTCTCATCTTCTTGACAGCATCCAACTCAGCAGGCGGCAGCTTGAACTGATCCCAGCAACCAGCGGCTTGGTCAAACGCCGCGATGATGAGCGCAACATCAGCCGCACCCTGTCCATCGTAGGCCTCAAAGCCCAAATTTTTGGTGGGATCCTGCGCGTAACCGTGGGAGCTTCTTTTGATGACTTTCATTATTTTCAGTCCAAGGGAAATCTAGTGGCCGATCAAGTTCTGCGACCAACTTTGAGCTCAAGATCTCTTGATTAATTTCCTCGCTAACTCTTTTGCTCTTTTAATCGGCAAACTAAAGATCGTTTTCAGCATTGCCCTAACCCTATGAATTCGAATTGAAATCCTGACAAATTCGAAAAAATAGAGCCCAAAATTCTTCATCTTGCCCTGACGAAGGAATGTGTTGTTTAAAACCGTCCTTAGCGTCTCCCAAATTCCATCATCAACTATTTCTTGAATCGAGCCTGCATCATGGAATTCCCCTTCAAGGGCGTATCGAGCACTTAACCTGATTGAGAGCTCAACCTGCTCAAGAAAATCCGAACTATGGAACGCCTCCCACATATAGTTGGTATCGTGCTGATAAGGGATAACTAAGTACTCCCGAATTCTTAATACAGGATAGTGATACGCTAGACGCGGCCAAAACTCAGCATCGGGGCAATACTTAATCCGCTCATCAAATCGACCCAGCTTGTCGGTTAACTCTCTGTGCCAAAACTGTCCAGACGCAGGCGGAAGCGAGATACGTCTGGTCGCCTGAACACCGGGTTCTAACCAATCGCTATCCCCGACGACGCCGGAATTCTGCAAAATCAAGCAGGGCCTGGGGGCAACTCTGATGATCGCTCGTATACGTGCGATCGAATCCGGCTTGAACATGTCGTCATCGCACATGAAACCGATCCACTCACCACGAGCGTACTCAATTGCCTTATTCCAATTGGGCGTCATTCCGATGTTGACGGAATTTCTATAGAGCCTCACATTTTTATGTGTAGAGGCAACCTGCTGCAGTTGCATCCAGTTCTCTTGCTTTGAATCGTTGTCGACGACAACAATTTCGAGATCCCCGCCGACGTCTGCGGCGTTGATGAGTCCCACTAACCTAGCCACCAAAGCGGGACGGTTCCAAGTGGGAATCACGATGGATATCAATGGCGATTCAATACTCACTATTACCTCTATTCATCATTCTTCGACAGGGCTCTGCGCTCACCGAAATCATCCCGAAAAATCCGGCAAATCGTCAATGCGGCGCCCCATACAGGCAGGCGTCATCACCTCTCGTCGGCGATAGCTTCTCCCACCCCAATTGATGTTCAATTTCACTTGGTTGGTTCGTTCATATTCCCGAGCCAACTCTTTCAGAGAAATCTTCTGGTTTGACGATACATAGTAGCTCTCACAGTTATCGTTATTTATGCCTTCTGAATTCAATGCGGCGATGAGTCGCAGGTATGACTGCACCACGTAATCAACATGCACGATATCGATCAGCTGATCCCCGGGCGACATATCGAGCACCTCACCACTCTTCGCAATCTTTTCCCAAAGGTTGAATATCTTGTTACGCGTGTCGTTAGGGCCGTAGGTGTCGCAAAGCTTCAAGGTGCAGAAACGCAAGCCGTGCGCGTTTGCATAAAAGCGGCCGATGTCCTCCAAGGCCTGCTTGGTCGCCGCGTAGAGGTTGACCGGGTCGTAAGCAGATCCGTTGTAGTGCTGCCAAAAAGTCCCCGTATTCAGAAACCATTTGATGCCGGCCTTGACCGACGCATCCAACACTTGAGTGCCAAAAAGAACATTGGACAGCACCAACGGACTGAGGTCCTTCTCTTGGTGCTCAGCCACAAAATGAGACGCCAGATGGACAACACCCGTCGCATTTTCCTTGTTGAACATCTCCGCCAGCGATGACGCCTCGCCGTCCATCCGAATGGTGGGTATGCCGGTCTCAACAAAGAAGGCTCGCTCCGACTCGGGACGGACCAAACAAACAAAGTTCCACCCATCGGCCTGCAGCCGTTTGCATAAATGCTTGCCAATAAAGCCGTTGGCCCCCGTGATGATGAGTTTCATGCGAAGAAATCTTTGAATTCAGCAAGCGTCGGGAACTTAAGATCGCGCGGAGAAACGATCGGTTGACTGACCTTCCAGTCGTAGCCAAAGCTGTCGAATCGTATGCCCTTGTCATGCGCTGGCGCATGCTCCGACGTCACCATGTAATAAACAATCGCGCTCTCGCCCAGCACCGAGAATCCATGGGCGCAACCACGCGGGATATAGATGGACCTCCGGTTCACGCGGGAAATCTCAACTGCGATGTGCTGTCCGAGTGTTGGAGAGCTGCGACGCAGATCAAGGATGACATCAACTACGGTGCCATGAATGATGGTGGCCAGCTTCGCGTGATCATGCGGCGGTACTTGAAAGTGCATGCCCCGGATGACATCCTCTTTCGAGCGGGTATAGTAGCTTTCTCGAAAGTCCCATTCGAGCCCCATTTGGGAAAACTCGTCTTTATGAAACGTCTTCACAAATGCGCCACGCGCGTCTTTGTGCACATCATGCTCGATGATAAATACGCCATCAATATTCGTCTTTTCAAATTTCATGCCGCCCCCTTGAACCTCTTGCGAGCCGGACAGACTCACGCCTTTTCACTCGCTTATGCCGAAAAAAAGTCGAGCCCATGTGCCTCGCTATAGTTATCTTTTTTAAGTTGGACTTTCTCTTGATCATCGTTTTTGAACACATCAATAAAAGCGAGTTGATTCGTCCCCCGCCCACAGTTTGGCGAAAATATTGAGGTCGTAAATCAATTGCTTGATTCATTTGAACAATCGAATAACGTTTTCTGTGAAGTTGGCCCAAGTTGAGGACTCCACTGACTGGCGGGCAACTTCGGACATCGTCTGATACCTTGCTCCATCCGAAAAGCTTTCGAGGAGTATTGCCTCAAGCCGCGCGCCCTCCCCTTCAACAAGATAGGTGAACTCTTTCAAGTTGGGGAAATAGCTCTTCAGACTCTCATTTGGACGCACCACGATTGGATTGTGAAAATACATGGCCTCCAGTAGCGCCTGAAATCCACTCCAGCCCGGCGTCGTGTTCACGAACAGTCGAGCATTCGACAATAGCTCATAGTATTTGCGCTTGTCTTCGGGCTTCTCTTTGTCTAAATAGCCATGGACCCTCAACCACGCGTACTCGACACCAATGAGGCTAGGATCAATCCCGACAATATCTACTTCGCAAACCTGCCCCTTTTCCCGCAGGCTTCGGGCGGCGGCTATCAATTCAAGCGCCCCAGGTAGATAGAACGGCTGCCCCACAAAGAGCAGCCGGTTCGATTTGTTCTTTCTCTGCTGTATGTCCGCGGGAATCGCCACGTCGTCGTCGACATTCACAACATTCCCAAAACAATAGATGTTTTTGTTCTTGTACTTCCGCAGCATGTATTCGCGGACATTGGGAAACAGAGTAATGACCGCATCGGCAGCTTCAATGACGGCATTCTCCCGATCAATCGACTTTCGCTCCAAGCGACTCGGCTGACGCTTCAGGAATGTCTCAAACAAATACTCAGACGGCCAATCTCCCAGAATGATTTGCTTATTTTTTCCATTGTGCAGTGGGTATGAAAACCCCTGAACCACCATCACATCGTTCTTGGTCGAGATCAACCCAATCCAACGGCTGCAGAGGTGCGTGAAAAAAAAGTGCACGGGAGTGCGCACGTAAAAATAGGTTGTCCCTAGCTTGAAGAACTTGTTCAGCGCCCGAATCGGCAGATTGAACACCGTTTTGAGAGGCTCCACCTCCCGCATCACATAGTTCTTGACGGAATAGCCTTTTCTTTCAAGATTCTTGTGCAACAAATAGGGGATGTTCGACCAACTCTTGTAGTTCTTTGAAGGGGCGGTCGTACAGAAAAATATTTTCATTCAGTGGTTCCTCACCCAGAGGACTGCCTCACGCGGGCTTGCGTGAGGTTGCAGTGCAATGTCAGCTCACATCCTTGAAATATTTTCGATACCGAACTGCCTCCGCCTTCGACAACAGAGACAGCAGCATATCAACGCCGCGCTTCACGAGCCTGGCGGCAATGCTGCCACTGGACGCAAATTTGTTCTTGAAAGTGAAGAGGGCGCTGGTAACGGGGCCTTGGTAGCGAAAGTCAGTTACGCCTCGGCTCGCGCCGTTGTTTGATGTGGGAACGCTTTGCTTGCAAAGCCTCGAGTCGATTTGAAAAGCTACCATCGACTCAAAGAAACTCACGCTGTAAACCCGCGAGGAGTATTGAGCGTAGGTTCGTCGCAGGGAATAGGCGCGCGAATTGACGCCGTCGACGATTCGATGCGCGAAGTTCACAAAAGAATACCGAGATGGGTTACCAAACTCGCGAAAGTAGTTGGTGTGCACATCCTCGACGATGAGCAGTCCCCCATCGTTGATATTCTGAATCGCATAGTGCGACGTAACTATCTGTTGTCGATTGGTGTGCCCGCCGTCGTCGATCAGCACGTCGACCTTGCCAATTTTCTGAAACAAATCGGTCCAGAATTTTTCCGACGACTGATCGCCGATATAAATCTCGAACCCGTGCTTTTCCCATTCTCGAGCATCAGGGTTCAAATCAATTCCAATGATTCTTGCCTTGGGCCCAAAGAACTTCCGCCACATGAAAAGCGAGCCTCCATTGAAGATCCCCACCTCCACGATTGTGACCTCACGACCCACATATTTCTGCAGCAGAGCCTCATAGGCTGGAAAGTAGCTGTCGTACTTGATCGAAAGATACGGCACGCTGTCGTAAAGCTCTCTTAAATTGGAATTCATATTGCTGCTTCTTTTGTGCGACCAATTCCGCACTCATTGGACGTTTCGTTGATAGAGGTTCAACGGCATCTTTGACTGCGTCGATAGCCGAACGATCATTGCCTTGATCCTTCATGCGATTTCGCTTGCATCAGTAGTTGCCGCTTCTTTTCCTCATTCTTCCGGATTGCATCGGCGTATGTCAGCTCGTTGCCCAGCTCCCAGATCATGATTGACATATTGATGTCGTAAACGAAATTCATAAGCGCGTAGACCAATCCTTTACGTCCCCGCGCAATCGAGCCCGCACGAATATAGCGATAGATAAAACGGCCAAATGGCTTTAGAAACAACCCAGAAAAACCGACTCGCTCTCCGCGGTCAAAGCGCTGCTTTGCCTCCATCGCTGCGTAATTCGTGGTTTTCTTTGCGAAACTTTCACAATCCTCATCCTGGAACAGATGCAGCGAAAGCTCATCCCTTCCTGGCAATCTGATCATTGTCTTCTCGTTGAACGACAACCCACGCTCGTTATGAAGAATCGAATTCTCGAAAGTGATGATGCTTTTTTTATAGAAATTGCATGCAGAAGATATACGACGAAATAGTGGGCGATGAACCACCTCGCCATATCGATACACCACCAGATCGTGATACACCGCATCGAGCTTGTTCTCGTCTGCAACCTTGGAGAAGTAGCTCAATAGCTGGCTAGGAAAGAAGTGGGCTCCAAAAACATGCAGCACATATTCAGTCGGAATGCTGCTGTACACCCATTTGAGTGACTCCTGATTGAGATAGGAGGTGTCCGCAGGGCGAACCACAAACTTGATTCCATTCCGCCTGCAAAACTCTTCTGTCCCATCCGTGCTGCCGCCATCAAACACAATGATTTGACAAAAGTCTTTCAAATTTGCATACACAAGAGGAAGTCTTCGCTCCTCATTGAACGTATAGACCATTGCGGTGATGCTCTTATTCATTTCGTTTCATATACAGAGTCGTTCATGCCAACCTTCTCAACACCATTCACGTTTCACACAGGCTCAATGGCTAGCCGGGGTCACGCCGACATGTATCGGTCGTCCTAAGAGTCGCGAAGGCATTCATCCCTTACTTCCCTAGCGGGGTTACGGACAACCTCCGCACATCAACTGCACGCCCCCACGAACGCCATAACTCTCGATATCCCCTTTGCCTACATATGGGCGCGCGTGGGATGTTGGGCCGGAGAACCATGGTAAAGTCAAAAAGATAATTTTCAGAGTCAGATTATGACCGCCGAGACTAGCCGCCACCGTCGAACCTACTCGCAACTCAAAGATTTTGCTGATGGGTTGCAACAAGCGAGCTTTCACAGCTCGCCGCTGAGTGAGCTTGTTCATTCCTTCTTGATGTCGGCGACAGCACAGACTTCCGCCGCGGCCAAAGCTTGGATTGGATTTCGCTTTCTCGGACTGACTTTAGAGGCCGGTTTGCTGGAGTTTCGGTCCAATCGATTTTTTTTGGACGCACTAGGCTTGCCTTTGATGCCTGAAGAGTCAGAACTCCTGTCCACCAGAGCGCAAATCGAAGATGCCGCGCTGAAGCTGGGTCGACCAACGTCGATCGAACAATTACTTGACGGTTTTGTTCAGGATCAATTTGGCGCATTTTTGGCCACCGATTTGCCTTCAATTTTTCGGGGCCATCGGATGCCAGTGCTCACCGATGCTGATTGGACGTTTCTGGACGATCAAGGCTATTTGGTTGTCGAAAATGCGTTGCCTCTTGACCTTTGCGACCACTTGGGTGACCGGCTGAATGCCCTCGCGCGTTTTGAAGCAGGGTCGCAGAGAGGCGGCTATTTCTACGGAAGTGGACGCATGCAGCGTGTTTATCAGCTGCTCGGAAAGGACGAGTTGTTCCGCGATCTGCTCCTGCACCCCATTTGCGATCAAGTTATGTCGCATATGTTTTTCAGGGCAACGTATCACGACAAGTACTACCTCACTAGCTTTCACGGCAATATTCTTCAGCCGGGCGCTGAGCCGCAAATTTGGCACGTTGACGCCAACGTCCCAGACCCTCTTCCGTCATGGATCATTCGATCCAATTCGAACTATGTGATCCAAGATTACACTGAGGAAAATGGTGCGACGGAGATTGTTCCCGGCAGTCACAAGTTGCTGCGCAAGCCCAATAAAGCTGAGGCGGAAGGCCATGGATTAAAGACCCTCCAAATGTGCGCTCCCAAGGGCTCTTTGGTCTTCTGGCATGGCCATCTCTGGCATCGCAGCGGCGCCAATCGCTCATCCGGCAATCGGGCCGCACTGCTTGCAACCTACGCGGCAAGCTTCTTCCGCGAAGTGTGCATGGAAGAGAACCCCTATCTTTATTTCAACAACAACACTTCCGCACGCCTTTCGCCTCAACTGAAAAGACTCCTTGGCTGGGAACATGGCGCAAAGGATTACGCGTAACGAAATTCGGGAAGGTTCAGCCAAGAATGAAGAGTATGGATGCACCAAAGGATCTGACGGTTTTTTCCGACGAGCGCATAGCGAGACACTGCGTATGTTGTGGCAGTACCGCTCTGCGCTCATCTTCGGCCATCATGATGCCCTTCATCTCCCATCGCGTCTTTGGATGGCAACCAACACAGATTGAAGAACACTGGGGACTCAAAACCATTCCTACAGGATTGGCCTACGCCCTCTGCAATTCGCTCTTATGCGAAGAGTGCGAATTGCTCTTCATGGACATCCGCTTCACCGACGACGAGATGAGCCGTCTGTATCACAACTATCGGGGAGCGGAATACACCACGCTTCGCGATTTTTACGAGCCAGGATACGCATTGCGGAATCAGGAGCTGGCTCAGCCCCTCGTCTATCTCAGAGATACAGAAGATTTCTTGAGCAAATTTGTTGGGAGCCCGCAGTCAATTTTGGACTGGGGCGGGGATACGGGGATTAACACCCCCTTTAAAGATGTGGCCGCCGAAGTCAATATCTACGACATCAGCGAGAAGCTAGACGACGAAGACGCATCTGTGTCCGACAAGCACCGACTACGAGCCAAGTCATTTGACTTGATTACGTGTTGCAATGTATTGGAACATGTCCCACACCCCTCGACTGTATTGGCGGAGATCAAAGAGTTTATGACCGAGGGAACCGCTCTGTTCATCGAAGTGCCGTTTGAGACATTGCGAGTACAAAATTCATCATCGACTGTGCTCCAAATGAAGCGCCACTGGCATGAACACATTAATTTCTATTCGGAAATGGCTCTGCGCAGCTTGATGCGCCACTCCGGCCTTCAGGTTTTAGCTTTGAGATCAATCGCTACGAATGAAAAAGGCAACCAAGCCCACGTCTTCCAACTGATTTGTCGAAAGACTATCAGCAGCTCTTGATTCAGTCCAACTAGAAGCACCGGACATCGGCGCCTAAACCAGAGTTGGAACTCGGCACCGAGATAGCTCGCCGCTAGGCGCATAGAGAGTTGTGGCGGGGCCGAATTAGTGCATCCTCGTGCGCCCCGCCGCGCAAAGTATCCCGTCGATCTCGCCCTATTTCAGATCTGCAAAAACGGTGATCCCCCCCGCCCATTGCTCCGAAACCTGCGTGGTATCCCGGGTCAACATTTGCGTCATGCACCAGAACTCCATATGAGGCCCATACGCCTTAAGAAGCAGAACCAAGCGGGGGTCACGATGCACATAGGCCGACATGCAAAGAATGGGCGTGTAGAACTCGTCGCTGATCAACAAGTCCGGGACCCCTGCCACGGCGGCACAAATATCAATCCCACCACTCAGGCAAGCTTTAGCCCCCGTCAACGCGGGCAGAGAGACCATCTGGCTTCGTTGCGACCGGATGTCGAACTCCTGCAAGGCCTGGGGGAAGTACCAACCGACAACCACTCCCGCCTCCACAGCTGAAATCAGCTCTTGGTATCGGGACTCCGGGGCCAGGGAAACGTTGCCCGGAAGCTCGGAATTGCTCTGAAGAACCGCCTTGAAGTGCGCCTCTGGGAACTGCGCATTGAAGGACTCCTTCAAGCCCGGCAACAGCTCACTCTCCAGTTCCTCGCCAAGATCTACCCCGCGCGCTTTGCGGGCCGCAATGAACGGAACTTTCACCCCTTTCAGGAGATTGCCATAGGCTGGATCAAGCTTGATTTCCTCAAGCACCGCCTCGGCCTTTGACTTGAAATCCGACGCAAGCACATCAGCAGGCACTGAATTGAATTGCACGCTTCTTTTCAGAATCAGTGCGTAGTCAATTTCAGGCTGATCGAGTTTGTAATAGAATCTGGGGGTACTTCCGAACACGCGCGCATCTTTACCCGGAATACGGCGGCCATTGTCGTCAAAAAAATGCACTCTTGTCTCCAGCTCACTCTTTAATGGAAGGCGTGCGCCCAAAACCATGCTCATATGGCACTGGCAAAAGCGGGCTGACATCAAGGTAGTCGTTAACCGCCTTGTTATGGAAATGGATGAAGTCTTTGTGCTCGCCAATGATGCACTCATCCCGATACGGGCCCAGCCAACTGTTCTTCATCCCTCGGTCCAAAATGTCAGCCAGGGGCTCCTTGGTCACGTTCCCGATCGACAGGTCCATATAGGGGCAAGGAACGATTTCACCGTCGTGGTTGACTGTATTGATCCCCTTCACCGTGATGCAACGGCCAGGCTGCCCATATGACGGAGTCATGTGGGTAAAGACGTTGAACTTGTCCTCCAGGAACTTCAGTTGGTCAACATCCTTTTTGGTACAAACCCAAGTGTCTTGCTCCCGCGCTGTACCCACAGGCTTAGCCAGAGTCACATACAGCGGAATTTCCTCGTCTTTGCAATAGGCGCAAAGACTCATGAATTCATCGCTGAACACGCGATCTTTAATGATGCAAGTGGAGATGAGCAACTCAAGATTCGCCTTCTTTGATGCATCCAGCGCTCTCATCACTCTCTTATATGAGCCTTTCTTCCCCCGGAACGAGTCGTGCTCTTCCTCGATCATGCTGTCCAGCGAAATTTGAGCCTTGTACCCACCCAAACCCGCAAACCATTTGGCTTTTTCTTCGTCAAATGTCCAACCATTGGTATCGAGGATGACCAGATGCTTCATAGGGTCAAGCGCCTCAACAAGCTTGTCCAAGTTTTTGTCAAGCAACGCCTCACCACCGGTCAAAACGAAACGGAAAATGCCGTATTCATCGGCTTGCCGGGAAAGCTCTTTGTAGTCGTCCAAGCCCATCTGCGGGCGAGGATCAATCGCCCCCGTCCGCTTTTTCAAGTCCCGACTCATGTAGGGCTCTTCGCAGCAATGCGCACAATGGAAATTGCACAATGAACGATTGATCTTCAAGCGAAGAATCGGACTGATCTGACCGTCCAGCATGCCCTTGAAGTACTGTTGAATTTTTTCGTGAACACGGGGACGCCGCTGGCTTTGGTCTCTACGCTTGTTCTTTTCGGTCAGCGACAGTGCTTCCTGTTCTGCCAGAATTTGCAAGTGATTCGACATATTGATCTCCTAAAATCTAAACGGCATTGTGATGCTCAGTGGCGCGCCGGGGATGTTCCGGAAGGATTGTGCGCGGGACTCACTAACAGCATTTTGACTATGGTTTCTTCCAGGGGAGTCCATTCAGCCAACCCTGGATATGCTTCGGCAATCTTGACCGTGGATGGCACGTAGGACGAACGACGGAAATTGCCCACCTCACTACGACGCCCTTGTATCGTGACATTGACCGGGACTTGGGCTTGTGATGCGATTTTACGTGCCAAACTTTCAATCGATACCGGCTGACTCGAACCGACGTTGTATATCTGATTCTTCGGCTCTACCAACAGCCGCAGCAGCCACGCGGCCGCATCCCCGATATACAGATAGGATCGAACATTTTGCCCATCCCCCCGGATCACGATGTCTTTACCATCCAAGGCGTCACGGATGAAGTTTCCAAAAGCGTAATGAATATCCAAAGGCAGGTACTGCCCACCAAATGCGAAGCACCGTGCAATGGAATACGAATAGCCAAACTTCGCAGCATGGTAAGCAATCAAGTACTCGGCGACCAATTTTCCAAGGCCTAATGCAGCGCCTAAATCCATGGTATCTGGTGCAGTGAGGTCGCTCTCGGAAATCAAGGCATTGCGACTCGCTCCATAAGCGACACCAGAAGAGGTGAAGAGCGTACTCTCGAGTGATTCCCCGCATTGCTCCAGTACATTGTGCGTACCTTCATAGAGCATCTTCAGCTTTTTCAGCTGATCTTCTCCCGCAAATGTCTCTTCGGCGTTTGTGGTCGCCATATGCACCAGATGCGTCACACGCTGCGCGCGATCAAGTTTGAAATCTCTTACATCCCCGCGCACAAACTCAACCCCCCTCTCGAAGTGTTGATCGGCATGGGCATGTAGAAACTTTTCAGGACTCCTCGATAGCAAGATCAAACGCAAGTCCCCCCCCAAGCGGTGCTTGATGGAAAGCAGGGCGCTGATCATCCATACCCCGAAGAATCCAGTGCCGCCGGTGATAAAAACGGTTTTCCCGCGGAGGCTTTCAGCTTGGACGCCGCTACGCCGAATCGACGACTCGACGTCCTGGGAGATGTCGTAGTTACATTGGGGGCGTTTCATCGATAAACACCCGAAATGGCTCGTGCACACTCAACAGGTTTGAAGGGGCTTGCTTGTGCCAAGCCCACTGACCGCCCTCCGGCTCGGATGTTTTACACGCGCGCGCCGGATCCGGGGAGCCTTCGAGTTCACAAAGGTAGAGCAACGAAATGAAGTGCCCGCGGACATCGCGCTCGCGGTTAATCATATTTCGCACATTGATAGGCTTGGGGGAAAACCGCACTCGACAGCCCAACTCAGTCTCAGCCACCTTGGTAATTCGATCCTCGATATTTTCTTTGAAGCGAATCACCCCACCCGGTATATGCCAAGCCGGGCCGTAAAAACGGTCTTGACGCCAAGTTAGCAAGGTCTGGCCACTTTTGTTTTTTATCAGAAGATCAACATTGATCAGCGGCGTAAGCTGACTGACAAAATAGAAGACCTCCTGTGGCAGCCCCACTTTGGGATCCGGAACCTGATGCAATACCTGCTCTAGCAGAGACGAAAGTTGATCAGCCACCCTTGACGACCTCCAGCTGCTCCTCTCGCAAGATCGCAACATGCTCAATTTGAGGATACTCGCGTTCAATCGTTTGGGCCACTTCATCAGAGTATGCAGCGGCCATGATCACGACGGCTTTGGGACGATCCAACAAAAGGCTGCTCGGGGACTTGATCAGGAGATGAGTCCCCGGTGTGTATTTGTTTTGTTTGAACGGCGCGGAGTCCACAACATGTGAGACCCTATTCTGAAGCTTCGCCAAACTCATCACCGCGAGCGCCTGGTGTCCAGCGCCCCAGACCACGACCTCCGCAACCTCAAATCTGCCGGCAAACGCTTGCAGCTGCTCGATGATGCGTTGCTGCTTGGCAATGAACCCGGCCGGCTTCTGCGGCGCCCTTTTGCGGACTTGAGCAGAGAGGATGTAGCCATGCCATATCGCGTCAATAGCGATCACTTCATAGCCGTTCAGCTCAAGGACGGTTCTCAGGGTCTGTCGATCAAAGTAGTAAATGTGATCCACTGTGAATTCTGAATAGAGTCCATTGGCAACAATGAATTCAAAATTCGGAACCTCCACCAAGCCGACAGCACCTTCGTTCAGGAAGTTTTGCAGCGCCCTCAACGATCCATTCAGATCAGGCCAATGTTCCATGAAGCTGAAGATTGCAAATCCGTCGAATCTTTCAGGCCATGGGTTTGCAAAGCCCGGAGCCATGTAGCCCGGCGCTACTTGATAGCCCGACTTCTGCGCCTCGGCAACGCTGAGTGGCGCGTTTTCTACCCCATAGACGTGACGCGCCCCTGCCCGCTGGAGGAGGCCCATGTATTCCCCTTTGCCACACCCAACTTCCAAAAGCCGCTTTTCTCGTAGATTGGAATGTTTCAACCAATCGCCCAATTGTTCGACTCTGAAATCTCCCATCTCTTTCGAGAAAGCCACTGCCCGAATCACGTCCCGGTAATAGGGAACGGGTGGCAATTCGTGCTGAACGAGTCCACAACATTGACACTGGAAAATTTCAAGACTAACAACCTCATCGGGCTGCTCCGGGGAGTCCAAAAAGCCTTGAGCCGAGCGAGGAGAGTCGGGATAGGTCAACAAAGCGGGCCGATGAAACGGCCCGCCGCAGACCCCGCACAGTTTTGGATCAGCCATTCACTTTTTCAGAGACTGGATGCAGGGGGATCAGCATCTCTCGGCGTAGAACATCTCTCGATAGCAGCGGGGACATGTCCTCCAGCGGCATAGAAAGCATAGAGCCATCGGGCTGAGGCAGCGCGGACACCTTGGGCGCAAGCACTTCGTTTTCCTCAAGAATCACTTCAACGATGCGAGGGCGATCAGACGACAACAAAGAAGGTGTCAGCTCTCTGACATCGCTAACGCGCACACACTCAAGACCTAACGCCTTCGCCAATTCCATGAAGTCAGGGATTAAGAGGCCCGAATCGATACCACTACCAACATAGCGACCATCAAAGTAGTTTCTTTGAGTGTTGCGGATCGAGGCGTATCCGTTGTTATTCATGATCACCAAAACAATCGGCAGATTCAGGTGCTTGAGCGTAGCCAGCTCTTGCAAATTGAGCATCAGGCTACCGTCGCTCTCCACGCACACAGCGCGCTGCCTTCCAGCGCCTAAACAAGCGCCCATGGCGGCCGGCAATCCGTAGCCCATGGAGCCCAGGCCGGAGGTCAGGAACATGCGTTGACCCTTTTTGTTCCGGAAAGCGGTGTAGAACACCTCTACAGCCAAACCAGAGCTGCCAGTCACGACAAGACAATCCTCGCCGATCACATCTGACATCTTGTCTGTAAACTGGAAGTGCCCAATCGGCGAAGTCTTGTCAAAGACTCGCCCATCCAGGGGTGGATACCGTCGCTTCCAGTCCTCGCAGCGCGCCTTCCATGGGCGGATATCCCGAATCTCGGGCAAGGCTTTGAGCCAAGCCAGAATGAAATCCGAGGCATCGGCACAGACTTTGACATCGATCGACATTTGATGACGCGCTAATTCGTTGGCATCAACCTCGACAACAATCTTCTTGGCCGCTCGGGCAAAGCCTGTGGGGTTATAGGCCGTGATGATGTTATCGAGCCTAGCCCCGATACTGATAAGGCAATCGCTGTTCTGAATCGCAAAATTGGGAGCCCTGGCAGCAACGACGCCGGGGCGGCCTATATACAGCTCATGCTCCCACTCAAATGTGTCAGATGCATTCCAAGTAAACACACACGGGATGCCCAGCTTTGTCGCCAGTTCCTGGAATATCTGTGTAGCGCCGGAAATTCGAACGCCGTGACCGATCAAAAGTATGGGGCGCTCCGCCTGCGAGACAAGTGCGTTCACTTTCTCAATACTGGCTTCGAGAGCCGTCCCGGAGGCCCCCGCCGGGGGAACAAACCCGACCAACTCAGCCGGGTTGACCGGGGCGGCTTGCACATCCAGAGGCACATCAATCCAAACAGGTCCCGGACGGCCGTTCTTCATCTGCCAAATCGCCTCCTCCAGGCATTTGCGCACATCGGCCGGTGAGGCGATCGTTACCGCATATTTGGTGATGGGCTTGACCACCGAAATGATGTCAACCTCCTGTACCCCGCCCTGCCGTATGGCCCGCCCATTGATGGCGTCTGGACGCTTAACTTGCCCAGAAATAACCAACAATGGTAGAGACTCGATCCATGCTCCGGCGATTGGAGTAAGAATATTGGTGGCGCCAGGACCGGTGGTCACCACAGCGACACCAAAGCCTGTAGGGTTCACTCGCCCATAAGCTTCTGCAGCGATACCGCATGCCTGCTCATGATGGCAAGGAACCGGGTTGATTCGGCCCTCGCAAGCAATCGCGTCGTTAAGATACATTGCCCCACCACCAGGCAATAAGAAAACATCACGAACGCCAACATCGGCAAGTCGGTGCATCAAATAGTCGGCTACGCGCACAGCAGATTCCTGCATCTTTACCTCAACCCATCCAATAGGTTAACAAGGTCTTGCGATTCTTATTTTGTTGAATCGTTTCATCTGTGTAAAAGGAATCATCCTTGAAATGAGTTGAGGAAATTTCCTCGATCACTGAGCCGGTTGTGGTGCGGAATGCATGGCGTACACCGGGCTCCACATTCACAACATCGCCAGGTCGACATGTACGCGGCTTGCCATCCAGGATCAACTCCACTTCGCCGTATAGAACGTGGAAGGTCTCCTCCTTTTGCTTGTGATACTGCTCGGGATGTTTTTGCCCTGGCAACGACACCAATATCTTCTTGCAATAACCGCGATTCACCACGGTCAGCATAGTCAAGCCCACGTCTTCAAATCGGTCCAACCCGTAATGGTGAGAGATTTCAAGATCAACCCCACCCGGAACAACGATTCCACTTTTCTGAATTAGCCCCCTCACCTGCTGGGCGATACGCCAAACCGTTTCGCGCTGGTCTTTCAACTCTGCGTTACCTGGAGCGACGGCTCCATCAGCCGGTATATCGGTGCTCGCTACAAATCGGGCGTACTTGGACCAGTCATTGGCTGTGTATTGAGCGTCCTGGGGAGGGAAAGCGAAATAAACGTCGTCAGCACCCAGCACCTGCCCCGCTCGTACCGGTCGGCGCACAAACACACCTCTGCGCAAGGCACGCAAACTGTCCAATTCGGCCTTGTTTGCGCTCGGGTCACGGTTCGAATTGCCACAGACCTTTTGAGCGAAGCGCGCCGCAGCCAGCCAAGCATCCACTTGTTCAGGCGTCGCCGAATAAGCATTGATCGGATATTCCGGCGTCGCCACACCAACGTGCTTCTCAAACAGGTCAACACCTTTGGCCACAGCCAGTTTCACAATATCAGTATTTGCCGGGTCTTCGTGCGTAGAAAATCCAACGCGCAAATCAGGGTATCGGTCTTTGAGCGTATCAATCTGATGGAGGTTCAGGCGCTCATCGGGTGTCGGATATTCCCCCACGCAATGCAATATGGCAAAAGCCTTGTTGCGATGAGAGAGAAAACTCACCACACGATCAATATCATCGAGCGAAGCCCCTGCGGTAGACGCAATGATGGGGCGATCTGACTCCGCGACACGCTCAAGCAAAGGCCAATCTGTAAAGGAACAGCTGGCGATCTTGATGATGTCCAGGTCTTGTGCGTCGACGACTTCGACTGAAGCGTTATCAAATGGCGTCGCCATTGTAAGAAAACCCTCCTTACGAATCTCCGCGACGAGCTCATCGAATTGTTGACGCGACAGTCGGGTTTCTTCAAACCGCTTGATGTACTTTACATCAAGTCGCCCTCTCATTGAAGGGTGCACAAAGGTATCTAATTGTCTATATTGCAATTTAAATGCAAAGTTAAATTCAGGGTACTTCCTGCAAACAACTCCAAATTTTTGAATCACTTTAATTCCATGATCCAAATCGCCCATATGGTTATTGGCTAACTCAAAAACAAATAAATTTTTCGGAATGATTTGGTTCATTTAACGACACCTAATTTTGATTAAAACTGCAAACCCAGAAAGCGCTCAATAGTTAAACATGCGAAGTTCAGCATATCTTTTGTTAGGGATGGCTGCACCCCAATCCAAAAAGTGTTGTTCATCACATTGTCTGTATGCGTCAATTCGCCACTAACCCGGTAATTAGCTCCAACCATATAAGGTTGGCGGGTCAGGTTGCCCGCAAAAAGCAGGCGAGTTCCCACCTTGTTCTGGTCTAAGTAAGTCAACAAATCCAATCTAGAAACAGGCGAGTTGGGCTTTATGGTCATGGGAAAGCCAA
>Ga0214921_10005073_pt1 | contig 18855 bp, 11 predicted proteins | sample LL1505_MetaG_FD_177992 | JGI IMG/M metagenome (GOLD analysis project Ga0214921, IMG submission 177992) | Freshwater microbial communities from Lake Lanier, Atlanta, Georgia, United States - LL-1505 | ecosystem: Environmental > Aquatic > Freshwater > Lake | place: USA: Georgia | collected... | reverse complement strand
AATAATTTTTATAAAATATTAAATTTATTATTTAAAATACATTTTTTTAAATCTAATATTAATTAATATATTTCAAGAAAATAGATTAATATTAATCTATTTTCTTAATTCCCGTGCTCCAATATATTATTTTAAATTTTATTAATTAATAAAATTTAAAATAAGATTATACTGAATACTAATTAGAATTGGTTATACTAGATATATCCTTATATTAATATATATAATATAATATAATATTTTTATATTATATTATATATATTAATATAATATAAAATAAAAATATTTTCAATTTATATATTAATGAATAATATATTAATGAATAATATATTAGATAAAAATATTAAATTATTTAGATATATAAAAAAACAAGAATGGGAAAATTTTGATAATTTATTAATAAATAATATTGATTATAATGTTAAAGATGAAAATTCAAATTATTTGATACAATATATAATATTATATAATAATGATAAATATTTAAAAAAAATATTAAATTTTAATATTAAATTAGATATAATAGATAATGAAGGTAGGAGTATTTTATTTATACCTATAAAATATAATTATTATGATATTATTGATATTTTATTAAATAATAATAATAAAATTGGTGTATTAATTAATAATATTAAAGATATATATGGTAATTATCCATTACATTATGCTATATTTTTTAATAATGTAATAATTTTTAATAAATTAGCCCAATCTAAAAATATAAACTTAAATATTTTTGATAAAAATAAAAATTCATTAATACATTTAATAATTAAAAATAAAAATATAGATTTTTTACAAAATATTAAAAATCTAAATTTAAATTTTGTAAATTCCAATAATGAGTCACCTTTACATATTGCATCATTATATGATTTAAATAATTTTATATCATATTTAATAGATCTAGGTGTAAATGTTAATATTAAAGAAAAATCTGGTGGAATGACTCCTTTAATGATATGTTTATTAAATGGAAATAATTATGGTTTACAATATATATTAAAAAATAAAGATATTAATATTAATATTAATTTACAAGAAAATCAAGGTAATACATTATTACATTTAGCAATAATTGAAAATAATTTTGAAATGATAGATTTTATTATTAATAAAGGATATCCATTAAATTTTAATATATTTAATCTAAATGGAAATAATTATTTACATTTAATTTTATCTAAAATATTATATGATAATATTGATGAAACAAATTATAATTTAAAATATTTTATAATAAATACAAATTTAAATACACAAAATGATGATGGTGATACATCATGGCATCTTTTAATTAAAACAAAATTATATATAAAATATTTAAATTTATTTTTTAATAAAAAAAATAATTTATTCATAATAAATAAATTAAATAAAACACCATATGATTTAATAACTGATAATAATTTAAATAATGTATTAAATATTGTATCTGAAAGTTTTTTAAATTTATTAAAAAACTATGATAAATGGACATTAGATTGGCAACAAAAATGTTCAAAAAAGGATGCTGATAAAACAAAATGTTTAAAAATAATAAATAAATATATTATTGAAAATAAAATATCTATACCAATAAGACAAAAAAAATATTGCATTGATATAGAATATTCAAGAAATATTAAAATGACAACTTTTACCGGAATTTTACTAGATGTAATTATATGTTATATTGAAATTATGAAAAGAAATGAATTATTATATACATCTATTACTGAAAATTTTATGATAAATTTAGAAGTTGAAAAATATTATAAAAAAGAAAATATTATTAAAGAATTATCTGGAGATTATTTAAATTTTGAAATATTTTGGATCTTTCAAAATATAATATTTCCAACAAATTTAGAAGAATCTATAAATATTTTTATCAAAAATTCAAAACAAATTATGGCTATACCTTTATGTATTGATCTAGAATTAGGATCACATGCCAATGTAATTATTATTGATAAATATTTTAAAACTATTGAAAGATTTGAACCAAATGGTTCAGAAGAACCATTAAATTATAATTATAATAATAATTTATTAGATTATATATTAAAAACATATTTTTCTAAATATTTTATAGATTATGAATATTTAGAACCTATAAAATATTTACCACAAATTGGATTTCAAACTATAGAAATAAATGAGAATAAAAAAACAAAAAAAATAGGAGATCCTGGTGGTTTTTGTGTTGGATGGTGTGTATTTTACACAGAACAAAGAATAAAATATTTAATTCATCCAAAAAAATTAATCTATAAATTAATTATAAAAATTAAATCAAAAAATTTATATTTTAAAAATTTAATTAGAAGTTATGTAAATGAATTATTAATAGAAAGAAATAAAGTCATAAATGAATTAAATATTGATATTAATGATATAATTAATGATAATATTACAAATGATCAATATAAAGAAATTGAAAAATATATTAAATTATTAATTTTACAATTAAATTAAATCTGACTCTGGATAATCAATTAAATCTTCATTTAATGCTGGATAATCAATTAAATCTTCATTTAATGATGGATAATCCAATAAAAATTTTTCTATATTACATTCAAAAATTCTACTATTAATATTAATATTAATTTTTTTTTTAATTGGAGAATGTAATATAGGAAGATCTAATCCAAATAATCCAATAGGTAATAATGAATTTTCAAACAAATTAAATTTTATTAATTTTTCATGTTGAAGAATTTTATTAATAATTTGTGAATTTAATATTTTTGGTGACTGACTTAACGGATCTATTATATTAGCAATTTTTAAAGATAATATATTTTGATTATCTAATAATGTTAATATTCCATCACTAGTAATATTTGGCATTTCTTGTAATTTTATTTTTTCTAATGATAAACATTTTGCTAAATGTTCTAAACCATTATCTGTTATATTATTACAATTTTTTAATGTTATTTTTTTTAATCTAAGTTTTGCAATTTCAAATAATAAATTATCAGAAATATTTAGAAATTTTTTATTATGTTCTTTATCTAATGATACACCATCACAAGTAAAGATTATTAAATTTTCTAATCTTTGTAATAAATATATTATATCTTCTTCAGAAATATTTATACAATTTATCTTTATTTTTTCTAATTTTGTACAATGTTCTAATTTTCTAAAATCAGTTCCATCTATATCGTGAGAATTTGTTAAATCAATATATCTAATATTTCTTTGATATCTAGATATTAAATCAATTGCTGTTTTATCTAGCATAGATTCACGATACCAATTATATTCATCATAAGAATATGGTTTATTATATGTTCCATAATTAAAAGCTCCTTCTTTAAATTCAGGAATAGATTTTGAAATTTTTTGAATTGTATTTGGATTACTAATTAATTTATTAAATTTAGATGGTAATATCCAATAAAATCTTTCATGAATAAATATTGTATCTATTTTTAGATTTCTCTTACATATCCATTTAAATAATGATTTGTGCATTCTATCTCTCATATATAAAATATTTGTATTAAATACTAGACTAGTATTCTGAATCCATTCTATATATTTTCTTCGTAATACATAATTTGTTAATGCAATATCAAAGTTTGCATATTCTTTGATATTAAGCATATCAATAAATATTATTTTTAATATGTCATCATTGAAAAAGAATAAGTTGTGTGCATCAGCACTTAAAAAAAAAAGTTTGAAATTTTCAGTTGAAATTTAATTTAATTTAATTTAATTTAAATTAGATTTTATTTAGATATATTATATTTATCTAAATAAAATCTCAATATGTTTTATATATTTTACATATATATATATATTATTTCAATTTTTTATTAGATGATGATAATTTGACAATGGTATATTTATTTTTAAAATATCCTGATGATGTTTCAACTATTCAAGAACTATGTGGTTTTAATTTATTTATTAATAATAATTATTATATAATAGAAGATGATAAATATAATAAAATTATTAAAGACAAATATAAATATATATATGATAATAATTCTGAAGATGTTATATTTGATTTAAATAATAAATCTGATGGTTTATATATTAATATTGAAAATAATTATATAAAAATTATACCAATAGAAAATAATTTACCATCATTAATTATTCTTCAAAAGAATTGTAAACCAACAACATCAATATTTTTAGGATGTAATGATTATTGTTATAAACCATTTTATAAAAAAATAGAATGGCTTAACATATATGATATAAATTATGATTATCATATAGAAATTAGAGAGATATTTTTAAATAGTATAAAAATTAAAAAAATATTAAACAAATATTTTAATAATTTTGATAATGAAAATAAAGATAATATTAGTACTATTATAAAAATATTAGAAACATATGAAATTAATAAAGAATCTTTGGATACAATAATTAATAAATTTAATTATGAATATAATTTATTAAATGATAATAACCAAAAATCATTTCAAACGTCAATTATACATATTATGATTAAAAATAAATATAATGAGTTTTAATTTAAGAATATATTAAAAAACATTTTATTAATTTTATTATATATTATATCATCATTTTTATTAATATCTATTTTAATATCATATTTATTTAATGAATTAATTATACTGTTAATAGTTGCTTCAGGATGAAATTGAAATCCATATATTGGTTTTTTTTTATGTCGTATAATATATGGAACTCGTGTTTTTGAATATGCTAAAATATCTATATGACTATTATGTATATCATATATTCCATCATTATGAAAACTAAAACTATTCTTTAGTAATTTAAAATTTATTTTTTTTAAAAAATTGTCATTATTAATGATATTCATATTTAATGTTGTTAAATCTAAAAAATATTTACCAACATGTAATTTATTTAATTTTATTATTTTCATTCCATATGTTAAAGCAATTAATTGACATCCTAAACATATTCCAATTAATAATTTATTAAAGATATAACATAAATCTATTATTTTTATTATTATATTTATTTCAGGATATTTATTTATTTTATTTTCAATTAAATGCTGAGGTCCTCCTGTCAAAATAATTATATCAGCATAATTTATTAATAATATTAATAATTTAATATCAGCATTAATTAAATTATGACTAAATATATAAATAACATCATAATTATTTACATCTAAATAATTTATATTTGTATTTAAGATATTATTTAAAAAAACTAGGATTTTTTTTTTCATTAATATTTATCTATATATTATATCTACATAAATAAAATTAATTTAATTTTTAAATAATAACAATAAATCATCTACATTTTCATATTTTTCAAATTCAAATATTAATTTTGAATGTGAAATATTATCAATATTATCAAGTTTATCTATTTGTTCTTGTTTTAATTTAATATCATAATATTTTTCTATCATATCAATTATTTCATTTTTTGATACATAATCAAATTTTAATAAATTTAATCGTCCATCACGATATAATGATTTATCTAAATTATCTATATTATTAGTTGTACCAATAATAATTAATCCATTATAATTCCCAATACCATCTAATCTACTTAGAACAGTATTTAAAGATAATTTATCATTATTAAAATTAATTTGTTTCATAATATTTATATCTATATCCATTACATTATTTTCATTTTGTGTACGATTTAAAGCTATTCCAATATCTAATTCATCAAATAAAATTATAGTATTATTGTAATTTATTTTAATATTATCTATTTCACATATATTTAATATTTTTTCAAATTCATTATTTGTTTTAATTCGAGATAATGGAATCTCTAATATATGTCTATTATCATAATTTGATATTGCCATTACTGTTGATGTTTTGCCACATCCAGGAGGTCCATAAAATAAATATCCCTTTTTTCTTTTTAATCCAGTTTTTTTATAATATTCAATATCTTTTAATCTATTAATGTCTTTAATTAACATGTTTTTATGTTTATGAAATAAATTATCAAATGATTCATAATTTTTATAATTTGGATTATTTAGATTAGAGATAATAGTAGAAGAAAAATTTGGGTTCCCATTTTCAGTCCCTTGATATATAAAATGATAAATTTTATCTTTATTTTTATTAATATATATATTTTCATAATCATCTATACATTTATTAATAAAATTTTCAATATATTTATTATCATTTTTATAACTAATTAATTTCATTGATATTTTCCAAATAAATGATTTTGTAACTTCATTTGATAAATTTATTTTTTCTTTATCTATTGTTAAATAAATATCTTCATAAATACATATATTATTTATTTCATCTAATAAATAATTATCATTAACATTTATATTTTCTTTTAGTTTCTCAAAATATTTTATACCATTCATCATAATATTAAAATAATTATAATTTTTTGCTTTATTATTAACATATACATAATTATTAATAGCAATCATATTTCTAGGATATTCGAATGTATATTGTCCAGTTTGTAAAAATTCCCATCCAGTAATATTAATTGTTGATTTTTTAAAATATATATCAGGTAAAAATTTTAAAATTATATTAATATAATTATTTTTAATAAAATGAACAAATAATAATCCAATACATACATAACAAAAATCAATTATTTGATAGTTTTTATTATTTATAAAATTTAATAATAATAATTCATTGATATTAATCATGATTTATTAATTAATTAATTATTATATTAATAATAATATTATTCAATTTTTAATTATTATATATATATATATATATATATAAATAATTAAAAATCATAAAATATCATCAAAATTATTATGATAATATATAATATTATTACAAAAATTTATATAATATATATCAACAATTTTATCATATACTTTACTTTTATTTATTAAATTAAATTTAGGTTCTATATAATATTTGTTTAAATTATTTAATAAATAATCTCTATCTATATATAAATTATCTGTAAAAATTATATTATCATCATATTTTAATATATTATTATATGCATCGTATGCATCTTTTTCAGCTTTATTAATAATATATTTAGCCCAATCATCAAATTCGTTTTTTTTAATTTTCATTAATTTTGATTGATTTATATTATAACTATTATATATTAATATATTAATATTATTTTGAATAAATAATATTATATTGATGATATAGTTATTATAAATAAACATTATTTAATATAATATATTATAATAATTAAATAATTATATTTTCAAATTTTATTTATTTTATAATTATCTTTTATATTTATATAATATGAGTCATAAATAGATTTTCGTCTACCTTGTAATTTATTTGCTATTTCTAATGCTTTTTTAAATCTTTTTTCATTTTCAAATGGTGTTAAAAATTTATTTTTTGGTATAAGTGATAACATTATATATTATATATAATTATATATAATATATAATAATTTCAATTTTATAATAAATTAGTAAAATCAATATCATCTTTTTCTGTAAAAAAATTATCATAATTATCTTTATTAAATCTTAAAATATGTCTTAACCAAACTCGATGATATAATAATCTAGTACTTTTATATATTTGTTTTGGTTTAATAGCATTAGTTTTTTGTTTAACTACATGTACATATGTTAAAAGATCTTTACTCATTTCTCTTTGTATTAGAGGATGAAAATATATTTTATCTTTTCTTTGTTTAATTATCATTTCTGTTTGTTTTTGATCCATTTTCATTTCTTTTGGAATAGATTCATAATTTAAACCTTTATCATAATAAATTAATAATTGTTTAACATTTGGATTAATTCTATATATTTTATTAGGTTCATATTTAATTCCTAATTTAATTAAATTAATTAAAATTGGAGTATAAATATTTGAATCATAAATATCAGATAAATAATTAATTGCTATATTTATATAATTTTTATTATATAAATATAGATTTAAATTAATTACATCTCTATTTTCTAGTATATAATCCAAAGTCATATATATAAAATTGATATTTCTTCTAATAAAAGCAATATGTAAAAAACTATGATTTTGATTATTTTGAACAAATATATTATTTATTTTTTTAATTATTTTATTAAAAATATCTATATCATTAATATAAGATGATGCTAATAAATGCAACAAATTATTACCTTCATTATCTATTATATTATAATTTATATCATTTCTCTCTAATAATATTCTAATATATTTTTCTCTATTATAAATAATTGCAATATTTAAAATTGAATTACTATAACAATCTTCAAAATTAATATCAATTGTTTTATCTACTATTTTTTTAATAATCCTAATATTTTCTGATGTATGTGTAGATAATTTTTTAATTGCAATATGTAATGGTAATTCATTATTTATATTTGCTTGATTATAATTAATATCTGGATATTTTAATAAAATTTTAATAAAATTTAAATTACAATATTCTAATGCAAAATGTAATATTGAATCATCATTATCATTTTTTGCATTTATATCATATGTTTTTAATAAAATTTTATTTAAAATATCATCTGAAAAATGATATTTTAATCCAAAATGTAAAAGAGTATAATTTGATTCATTTTGATAATTTTCTTCAATTTTATCAATTAATAAATTGATTATATCATATTTTTGATAAATTAGTCCATAAAATAATGGTATATTACCATAATTATTTTTAATATTTACATTTTTCATTCTATCACAAATTTTTTTAACATATTTTATATCATATAGGATTCTACTAGTAATTACATGTAAACATGTAAAACCATTATTATTTTGAATATCCAAATCTATCATATGATCTATAATATAATTTATAATTTTATCATATAAACTATTATTTGGACATAAAAATGATAATGATAAATGTAATAACGTATCACCATCATCATTTTGTTGTTCATAAGAAACAAGATTTAATTTTAATAAAGAATATATTAAATCATAATCTGTATTTTCGATAGCATTTTGTAATTGTTTGAATTTTGACATTTTTTATAATTATATTAATATAAATATTAATATTAGTTTATTTATTCAATTTTTATTTAATGCAATTGCGTTAAGATAAATAAATATGGTTAAATATAAAAAAATATATATTTCCTCCATTCTTTAATAAATGCATTATATTTATTAGAGAATGGGTATTAAGAACATAATTAATTCTTCAATATAATTTAAAATTTTATAAATCAAAATAATTTCATAAAATTTTATGAAATTAAAGTAACACAAATTCATTTTTATTGTGTAATATCTATTATTTTTCTAATAGTATTTATTACAATAATCATAAATATTATTAGAAAATTTTTGATAATATAAATTAATTAAATCATCATATATATAATTTTTATTTTTTAAATTAAATTTAGGTTCATTATAAAAATCTTTAATTGGATTTGTTAATAAATAATTTTTATCAATATATAAATCATCTGTCCATAATATATTATTATCAGTGTTTTTACTTATATATTCACATACATTATATACATCTTCATCTACTTTATCAATAATATATTGTGACCATTCATTGTATTCATTTTTCATTATATTTTTATTTAATTTTAATTTATATTTTTTATAATTATTATATGCTAATTCTAAATTTAAACCATTTATAATTACTTTATTTTGAATTAAAATTAAAATAATTTCAATTAACCATGTATTATGTCCTGTATCTCTTTTACAATTTATCTGATCATTTATTAAAAATGTATTATCTAATAATGTTTTTTTTTCTAAATATCCAAAAATTATTTCATAATTCAATCTTTGAATAAATTCAGTTATATAATCATCTATGTTAAAATTATTTAAATCAATTTTATGATATTCTTTAATTAAGTTTTTATTTAATTCATAACATATCATACATTTATTTAATAAACAATTACAAGGCATTATAATTAGTATAAATAAATGTTTTTATTATAATAATAAGATTAGAAAAATATTAATTTTTTTACCAATATGCAGATCCTTCTACATTTTGATAATTTTGAGGTTTTTCACTATTTTTTGGTTTTGTCCAATGTTTATTTAAATATAATCTAATTATATCTGGACGTTCTCTTAGCCATCGTCCTCCTAAAATTCCAAAATACATTTGTAATACACCACCAACATATATTGCAGATTTCCCAGATTTATATATATAATTACATACTAAATTTCCATATCCTCCACACGATACTAGAGCAATATCATAATTATCTCTAATTAAATCTAATCTAGAACAAAAATTATTTAATTCGATATCAAATTCTTCAGAATTTTCAGAACCTTGAGTTTGTGGGGGTTTAATTGTTAAAATTTCACAATTTGGAAATAAATCTATCCCATAAATTTCTGATCTAATAGGTATTTTTTCTTTAATTGAATCTTCAAATGATGATATAATTAAAACTCTTTTACCTTCTAAACTATGTGTCCATGGTTGTGTTTTAATATAATGATAAATATCTAGACCAAATGCCCATAATATTTTTCTATTCCCACATTTTTCTTTAATATAATCATGAGATTTTGTTATATATTTATAAACTTCTCCATGAGGTTCCCATCCTGTATATAATTCACAATGATTAAATGCTTCCATATACATTTCTGAATATTTAATAATTGAATTAATATTAGATAATTTAATACCTGCATTATTCTTCATAACTTGTAATGATGAATTTACATAATTTTGAAATTCTGGTGTAAATGTTCCAGCATCTTTACATAAACATACTTCAACAGCATAATTATTCTCTATTCCAGCTATTCTTGGAACTATAAAATTTTGATTTAAACTCATTTTATGTCTGATATAATTATATAAAATATAATTATCTTCAAATCGAACTTCTCTAAAATTATTTGTATGTTTAGCAACATCATATATATCAATTCCTAATGTTGGTCTAAATCTATCTGTCGCAACATTTGCTGGCAGACATACTGCCCATGGATTTGCTACATAATCTTGATTACCATAATCTCTTTCTTCCGATGTATGAAAATGATATGTTTTAATAAACTTTGGATCATTAATTATCTGATATCCTAATATATTCATTAAATATAAAAATTTATTATCACATCCAGGTTTTCCAAATTCAAAATTAAATACTTTTTCTTCATCTTCTTTAGGATTAAAATTTGAATGAAAAATCCATGTATCTTGTGAATCAAATCTTGGACCAAATACTTCTGAATCATTAATATCATCTTGATTATATTCATATCTTAATAGAGCAAACATTTGTTTTTGTAAATGGATATTAGAATATTTTAGATTATTAATTGTTTCATCTAAAAAAATATCTGCATTAATAATGACATTATAACCATGAATTTTATTAATATTAATATAATTAAAAACATTTTTAAATTTTAAACGAGAACCAATATTAATTTGTTCAATTTTATCAGATTCAATACCTAATTCATCTTTATTATATATTTTTTCATTTAAAAGATATATTTTATTGATAAATTTATTTTCAACATTAAATTTTAGGACTTTTTTAAGTTCTTTATTTCGTCTTTTATTATGATGAATAAAGAATTGATAGATAATATTGATTTTATCAGGATTTTCTACTAGATTTTTTTCAACAGAATCCGAAATATTTATTATTTTCATTTATTATATATAATAATATATTTTTAAATTATTATATATGTAAAATATTATAATTAATATATTAATTTAATTATTATATAGGATCAATTTTTATATCAGTTGCTTCATACAAATTTTTAACTAATCCTAATGTTTCTTCAACCATAGGTTTTTTAAAAGCTTGTCCAGTAACTAGATGCATACAAACTAAATTTGTAGCAGTTGATTGAGATTGTTTAACTCTTAATATTTGATTATATTCAATTAATGATCCACCATGTTTCTTTTTTAGTTTTTCTTGGTTTTCTTGTAATATTTTAATTATGATAAAATAATTTATTAGATTTAATAGATAATTATCATTAATATATATATGTTTAGATTTTAATGTAATAATTAATTTGTTATTATGAGCATAACAATTTATAAAATGTATAAAAGATTGTAAGTTATTTAATATATCCATTGCATCTGTATCTTTACTTTGTATTTCTTTTATTTGATCATTTAATTTATCTATTTCTTTTTGTTGTTCTTTTATATCTGCATCTTTTTTGTTAGTTAATGATTCTATTTCTGTTTGTAAGTCAGTTTTTAATTCTTTGATTTGTGTTTCATAATTAGATTTTATTATTGTTTCTTTGTTTATTATCTCTTTACTTTCATTTTTATTATAAAAATTTGTATAGAAAGTTAAAATTTTGTTACGATTTACACTTATATTATTAATTATTTCATCGAGATTACTTGTATAAAAATAACAAATTCTTCCTAAACTATTAGTTATTTTATTTTTAGTAAAAAAATTATTGTTAATAAAATCATTAGTAGTTATATTATCATTAAACCATTCTGTTGGATTAAATTTGAAATAATCTAATAAAGATTCAATTAATTTAGTAACATCACTAATATAATTATCTATATTTTTATCTTTATAATTATTTATAATGTTAAGATGTTCCTGACTTTTTTGTTCTTCTGGATTTTTTTCTGGTAAAATAGCTAATATATGTCCATGTATATTATTTATTTCTGTAATTAGTTCAAAAACATTTGTTTTGATATTTTCTTCTAAAAAATCTGTATCGAATATATTTGCATTTAATACAGAAGATATTCCATCTTCATATTTATTATTTTTATTTTTTTTTTTTAATTCATCAATAATATTTTGATATGATCGTTTTCTGTATTCATAATCACTAACTAATATTAGATCCCCTTTATCCCCTTTCATCATATTTGTTGCTTTACCATACACAGTTTTGGATTCAATAGGTGTATTTATGAGTAAATAATTTAATCTTATTGTTATTCTGTCTAAAATTAAAAATATTATTATTATTTTATGTAAATATTTTGAAAAATTTGTTTCTTTTTCTCTGGGTGTAAGTTTTTTTGGGATATTAATAAGCAATTGTTGTCTTTTTGCTTCATCCAATTTATCAGATTTATTTTTTAATTCTGTATTTTTTATTTCTGTATTAGATATATAGTTTTTGTTAATTTTGTTTATTTCTTCTTTAACCTCATCTATTTGTCTTTGTAATTCTTTAGTCTCGTCATTTGGCATTGATTCTATTTTATTTTTATTAATTATACTTTCAATTTTATTTTTATTACTTTTAATAAAATTTTTTCCTAATTCCTCGCAAATTTCACTATATTTTGTCATTAATTCTACAAAAATTTGTTTATCATTACTACTAATTTGATCAATATTTTTTTTTATAGTATCTATATCAATTTTCTTAATATTATATGGAACAATAATAGCACTAGTTTTAGCAACAATACTACTATTACTACTACTATTACTATTATTACTATTAATAATTAAATTAATCATTTTATTATTTTCTGTATTATCTGAATCATTCTCTATCTCTATACTTCCTCCAATCATAACATTATTTATAATATTATTGTTATCTTCTTGATTTCTTATCTGATGAATAATTAAATCATTCATATCATCTTTATTATTTTTATTTTCTTCAATTACAGCTGGACTAGAAACTTTTGCAGTACTATCGGGAAATAATTTTTGTAAATTATCCACAATATCTTTTATTTTAATACCATCATATTTAAATATTGTAATTTCATCTAAATAACTATTATACTTTTCTATTTTATCTTTAGTTATTTCATCATTAAAAATGTCATACAATATACGTTTTGAACTTTCTTCAGTTTCTTCATTCCAATATAAAAAACTAAATAATATTTGCAACCAAATACAACTATTATTTAGTATAGAATTATAATTAAATTTATCTAGTAAAATTCTTGTTTTTGTATCAGGTATATTTTTAGAAATTATATTATTCATGTCTGAAAATAAATTTTTCCCAAAATCATCAAATTTATCTTCTCCATCCTCTATTTTAGTATTCATACTACTACCAATACATTTTGATGCAAACATTAACATTCCTATAGTATGATTTATATAAAATCCTTCTTTTATTATTTTATCAATAAAATGTTCTGCACTCGGAAATTTTACTGTTTCAGTATCAAGTTCAGCAATTTCCGATGTTTTTACACCGTTCATCTTTTTTTGAGGATTGGAACCACCTGCTTGTGATTTATTTAAAAAGATTTTTACAGTAGCATCATCAATAATGTCATTTAATGATGAATATTTATTATAATCATCTTTTAATACATTATTATTTATTGGTTTTGATGTAACCTCATTAACTATTTTAATTAATTTTTCCATTCTTTTTTGATAATTTTTATTAGAATTTTGTATTAAAAAATTTTTCATTGTTGTAGTATTTTCTGTCCCTGCCATATCAAATAATGGAAAATATTTAGTTTTCCCATTTTCTTCAATACTTATTAATACACATGTATGTCCACGTGAACTTTCAATATTATTTTTTGTTGGTAAAACAGTATATATATTTTTTTGTTCTCTTAATAAATTTTCAAAAATTTCTGATAATTTTATTGATAAATCATTGGGTGATAATGTATCATCAATTGTATACCAAATCTTTTTCTCTTTTAATATTTCTCTAAATGTTTTAGATGTTATAGACTTGTTGTCTGTTATAATATAATCATTACTATTTCCATCAATAATATTATGAATATTATGAAAATCATATTCTTGTAATTTTTTATTAATCAATTTAATAAAAAAGCTTGTATAATTAATATCAGATTCAGCTGTAGTTTCTTTATTCATTAAATATGAATGAAATCTCTCATTATCTATTAAACTAGTACTCTTTATAGGAGTTGTTTTTGTTATTCCACTTATTTTAGTTTTAGTTTCATTTGAATTATTATCATTATAATAATTAGTTATATTATCTGATTTAGATTCTTCTTCATTTATAATGATATAGTCATTTGATCCACCTTTAATAGGGGCTGGAGTTGAAAAACATATTTTATTAATATTAAAAAATAATAATGTTTCAAATAAATCTGTATCAGTTTCTGTATCAGTTTCTATATTTTGTTTTTGACCATAACAAACAAAATATGCTATTGAAACTTCTGGTTTTGGAGTTTTATTTTGAATACTATTTTCAATAATAAATGGTACAATTCCTTGTTGATTACCAGCAACACCTGGAATACCAAAATATCTAGATGTTTTACCGGTTCCACTTGCTCCTAATGCAAACATCATATTAATAATATTATTAGAAGGTTTAGAAGGTTCTGATCCTGTTTCAATTAATTTTTTTAATCCTATTATTCTATCTTCTATAATACATTTTGTTGTATCACAATTAGTACTATTTAAAAATGCTCCATGTGTATCTGTAATAGTAATATTTTTTGATGGCGTTATATCTGTTATTGATAGTATTTTAGTACAGTTTTCATCAATAAGTTCATAATTTAATTTACCATAAGTTGAATCATATGTAAATTTAAGATCACATGAATTATTTATAGGTTTTAAATTTTTATCAAGATATTGAGTAACAGGAAATTCAGTAGTAAAAAAGATCATTGGTATTATTTTTAAATAATTACTTGTCCCCAGTTCAAATTGAGTTTTTAATTCTGCACTAATCCGTACTAATGCTAATTTATCTTCATTTTTAAAATTAGACAATCCTGCAATAATAGTTTTATATAAATTAATTTTATTAATATATGGTTTTATATCATCTCTACATTTTATTAATTTTTCAATAAATGGTTCTATACGAGGTTTTAAATTTTTAGATTTGTTAGATTTATTAGAAATTGTAGGTGTAGTTGTAATTGTATCTTTTTTAATTAATTCATATAATTTTGTCAATGTATCTATATTTGTTGGTAAAATTTTCTCTTTTTCTTTGGGTTGATTTAATTTATTATTTATTTTATTAAATAAATTTTCTATATTATCTATAATAGGATCTATAAATCTTTTAATTTTTTGACAAGATGTATTAATATCATCTCCTGGTGATGATAAAAAAATAATTGGTAATAATTCAGACATTTTATCTATTTGTTCTTTTTTTAATTTAACTTTTAATAATTTACTTGCTGAAGTATTTATTGATTTATTTATAATATTTGTTATTTCAACATTTATATCTTGATTTTTGCTGCTTGATTTTTTACTTGTACTTATTTTAGTAAAGTGATCTTTTAAAACTGCTTGAGTTAAAAAATCTTCTAATAGCATACTTCCACCAGATAAATTATATTTTTTTGATGAAATTGGTACATATGTTTTATGTAATATATTAGAAATAATTCCTATAGTTTTTGTTATCTCTGCATTATGTTCTATTTCTTTATCTTTATCGTCTATTTCAATATTAAAAGTTTCCAAACATACTTTATATTTATTTAATAAATAATACATTGTATAAATAAAATATATTATTGAATTATCTATTTTTTCTATAGTTTTTTTTAAATGGGATTCTATCTTGTCTGTCAATAATAAATTACTAACTAAATATATATTAATTTTATTTTTTAATTTTACTTTAGAATCTATTATTTCAAAATCAATCGATTTAAATAATTTAAATAATTTAATATCATCATATTTATTATTTAAATAAAATATATCATCATTTTTAAATATATTTTTATAAAAATCTTGATATTCTATATTATTAACACCAAATATTTTAATAAAATCGTCTTCACTAATAAATTTTTTAATTATGTCCTCAAATGAATGAATATTATTGTCAGAATCTTGAAAATGACTATATTTAAATAATTGTTTAATATATGTTTTTAAATATAGTTCATATCTTTCTATTAATAATATTAAAGTATGAAATAAAGAAAATATTTTTGGATCTTTCATTAATTCACTAATATTTTTTAAATAATCTATCATTTTGTTTAAATTTTGATCTGTTTGATCTGTTTGATTTATTACTATATAAGGGCTTTTCTCATCATGAATGCTAAATATAATATAATCACTATTGATATTAAAAATTTTTGTAAATAATTTTATTATATCAGCATTTATATCATTATTATAATGTTCTCTTAATGATTTTATTGCGCCACCTTTATGAATTTTTATTTTATCATTATTTAATGATATCGATTTATTCCCACCTTTTTGTGTTATATTATCCTCTTCCTGTGATGTAACTTGTTTAAGATTTTCGTTATTCTCCTTAACATTTTGACTATTTGAACTATTAAAAGTATCTTTATTGGCTTTAATAGAATTTTCTAATAATCCAGCATATTTTTCTAGATCTTTAATATAAGCCATTACCGATTCATCTAATTGATTTTGTTGATAATCTGTTGTAATTGTTTTTAATTGTTTAATTAAACTTTCTTGTGTAGCATCTTTATCAAAATCAATTGATATTCCAGAAGTTGTTTCTAATTTATTAACAATAAATTCAATTTTTGTTCTAATATTAAATAATTCATCATTTTGTTCTATAATATTTTTCATACGTTCTTGTAAATTTTTAAGTTTATCATCTATAAATTTTTTATTATCTTTTAAAATATTTGTACTAGTATTTAAATTACTAATAGTTGCTCTAATATTATCTATAAAATTACTACCTCCAATATGTGCAAAACTTTTTTCAATTGAATTGATTATTTTATCATCAACTTTTGTAATTGTATTATATGTTAATTTATCACCATTTAAAACACTTTTTATATCTAATTCAATGTTATTTATATTAATTTTATCTTTATTTTTTTGTATCATATTCTCTAACATTTTCATTACTGATTCTAACATATCTATTTTATCATTATTTAAAGAATTATTATTATTTATATCTAGAATTTTATTATTAATATTATTAATTTCTTCTTTTTTTATTTTTAATTGTTCCAATAATTGTTTATAATAAATATTATTATAGATAAATGTATTATAATATTGTTCAGCTAAATTTTTAAAATAAATAATACTATATTGTGCATTATCCATTAAAATTTTATAATTTTGTAATTTTTCTTCATATATTATATCACATGTTTTTTTTTTAGAACCACCTACATTTAAGAAAGTTTTCATGTTATTATTTATATCATTTATATTTTTAATATATTTATTTATATTATCTAAAATTATAGGAAAAGGACGATTATTTTTTATTTTTTTATATAAATCTTTGTATTCTAAATATTTATCTTGATAATTTATTATCATTATAATATAATATAATATATAATAATATTATATTTTTATTTTATTAATATTAATAAAATAAAAATATTAGATAATGTAATTGATTATATATAATTTAAAAATATTAGATAATGTATAAGAATTTATAAAAATAAAATATTATTTAAGTATAAGAATTAATAATTTAAAAATATTAGATAATGCTTTTAAATTTATAGATTATTTAAATTATATTTAATAAATTATTATTTTATGAACTAAATAAAATAAATATATAATAAACAATATAAAAAATAAATAATTAAATATAAATAAAGTTCTATAAATTATATCATATCCTGGTTGTGGTTGTTTATCTAATTTTAATATTTTATGTATAAAAATTAGGAAATTAGTTATAAAAGACAAATTATTTGGATGCCAATATTTTTGATTTTCAGTTTGAGGATATGTTTGATAACATAATGGATATTTATAAAAATATGAATCAAAATTAAAATTTAAGTAAATATCCCAATGTTTAATATTTTGATCTTTATATTTTATTAGAATATCATTCTAGTAAGAAAAAGTATTAAAAAGTATTAAAATACTCTTTAATTACACTACTATTGTGCATTATCCACTGGTTTTACAACTTCGTGGAATATATTTATTCTTACTGGATTATATATCTTCATTCC
>Ga0214921_10005072_pt1 | contig 18858 bp, 27 predicted proteins | sample LL1505_MetaG_FD_177992 | JGI IMG/M metagenome (GOLD analysis project Ga0214921, IMG submission 177992) | Freshwater microbial communities from Lake Lanier, Atlanta, Georgia, United States - LL-1505 | ecosystem: Environmental > Aquatic > Freshwater > Lake | place: USA: Georgia | collected... | reverse complement strand
CCTCAAAATTCGAACAAATTCATTTTCAAATGAGTTTAATGGAAAACGTTTGAAAAAAGAACAGGAATTTCTCAAAAGATACTATCCAAATGCTGAATTAGAATGCTCACTTGAAATTGTTCATGGAATGTGGGTATTTCCAGCTGATTCATAAAACTGTCTTTAATAAAAAATGTATGGAAAAAATATAAACAGAACATTTAATTTTTTATTATTTACTTTTAACACATTGCCCACACTTATCATTAATAAGAGCTGGTTTAAGTTTTTCACATATTTGACAATATTTGCGGATAACATTTATATATCCTTTTTTTGGTTTGTGAAATCTGCAATAAACTCCAGCTGCTACTCGATGCTTTGCATCACTATAAATTGCAAATTCATTACATTCTGGCTTACGGCATGTTTTTCGTGGATGTACTTTCATTTGTTCTTGTGCATGTTTTGCGCAATATTTCGCATAGCGACCCGGATAATTGTAATGAGGTATTTCATGACAACTTGGAAAAATACACACTGTTGATTTACAATCATTCAAATCTTCAAATATTTGTTCATCGGGATCAACACAATAATTTTTTCCTTCATGAAAGCTTCGAGAGCTTGGAAATCAATCTTTTGACGCTTGCTCATTGATTATGATTACAAAGATTGATGATTTTGATCAGTTGTTTATATTATATATTTTATCAATTTTTTTGAATATAAAAAAGAATAATAAGGAGTAATAATTAACAATCAAAAATCAAAATTACTAATCTTCAAATAACCAAATAGATGGATTATGAAAATCTAATTACTACTAACCTCTGTTAATATATTCTCAATGAAATTATTTAATCTGATAAAAATAAGATGTCGGATTTTTTTTTATTTTTTGTTTTTCCCACTAAGTAAAATAGGTTTTTTACGAGGATTGGAATCTGATGAAATAGTTCCAATATTAAACCCACCATTGAGATTATCTCTTAATAATGAATCATTAAAACTACCAAAACCAATATTTTTTCCAAAACCAAATGCTGATATTGTTGATTTAGGTTCAAAATGAAAACCAGACTGGTTTTTTTGTAAATCAACTTTAACATCAGGGTCCAAGAATTCAATTTCACGTTTACGTTTTTTAATTTCGAATTGTTTCAAATCGTTGTCCTTTAAGTCAATACCAATTACACATTCATCAACTGTATATGGAGTATGTGTCATATTATTTACTCGGAAATAATGATTATCACGAATCATAGTTTCTGAAATTTCACTAGTTGGATATAGTGTTTTTAATTTTTTCATCAAGATATTAATTACAATTCTTTCAGGTTTTTGAATTGTAAAATCTAAAAATTCTTGTTTATCAATACGTGATTTAATATCATTTAAAAGTCTTTCAACTTCATCAAGAATTAATTTCTCTTCTTCCAAAAATAATCTATGTAGATCCATTTGTTGATTTTCGGTTTTATTGATTTTTAGGGGAGATTATAAATTAATATTATAAACTTCAAATTTAAAAAAATATGAATATAATATCTATATTATTAAAATCAACTAAACCAACTAATATCCAATAATCACACACCCAATATGTCTCACTTCGCCAATATTACCGAGAAGCAAGAGAAGAAATCAAAGGAAGGAAACCTCTACATCTGCAATTTGAAAAGCTGAACATCAAATATATTGTCAATGTTTCAGATAAGCCTAACGACTCCAAAATCCCAACTTTGGAAATTACCATGAATGGTGAAAATCGTGCTAGAATCATTGAAATAATTTCTGAAAAAAATCAAAACTGGAAATGTACTCGTTCATTTTGAAGACTGCCATACTCATGCTCCAACTGTTGCAATCTTGTGGTTGAAACATCAATATGGATTAACAAACAACGATGCATTTGAAATTGTCAAGCAATCAAATTTATCAAGATCAACAAATATTAGTATATTTGTTTTGAAATATTTGTAATTTTTTCTTTTTCTTTTTATGATATTCGAACTAAAGTTTTTTAATTATAATAATATAGAAAGAATTAAATATATTAAATTATTTTTCATAACTATTATTTTATTAGATTTCATTAATAATATAATCATGTCTTCTGATAAATCAATTACAGTTTCTGATCCTTGGTTTGATCAAATTCAAAGTGGGAAAAAAACAATTGAAGGTCGTGTTAAATTTGGATTTTTTGGAAAACTCAATAAGGGTGATAAGATTAAATTGTCAAATTCTGATAAGTCAAAATTTATTACATGTACTGTTGAGAATCTTGAAGATTTTAAAAATTTTCATGATCTTTTAGATGGAGAAAAACTTAATAAAGTTTTCCCCGATGCTAAGACTGTAAATGATGGTTTGGAAATTTATAAAAAATTTTATAAAGATGAAGATATTGAAAAAAATGGTGTAGTCGCTATTACTCTTAAAGTACATGAAAAGTCTGGTGGTCGTGTTCGATCAAAGTCTAAATCAAAAAAGAAAAGTCGATCTCGATCCCGATCTCGCTCAAAAAGCCGAAGACGCTAATTTTATAGCATAGAATCTAATTCTTTTCGTAATTCCTTTCTCTTCTTACGGAGATTAACTAACTCATGTTCAAATTCAGCTATTTTAATAACTATCTCATCATGTTTTTCTTTTTTATTTTTTCATTCATTTCTTTAATTGTCATCGTTCTGAATTTAGAAAATTCACATTGGACTTGGTCTAGGTGGTGGAGGTGGAATAAATGAAGATGATTTATTATCATATTCTGTAAATCATATAGATTTGGATCATCAAGATCAATTACAACTTCCGATCTTGGACAGGAGATAAAAAGGATGAGTGGGAAATTACCCGTAAAATATAATGGTGATGATGTTGTAACATATTTTATGCAAAATGTTTAATTTTATGAAATTTGATTTATTTTTTTTAAATGAATAATTCCAAGATGTTAGTGAATCAATTTATGTCAACAAAATTAACAACATTTAATATTATAAGATCAACATTAAATGAGAAAGCGATAAATCTTTCTGTTAATGTTAATCAAATTAAATCATTTATTAATCATTGGTCTAAAAAAATAGTTCCAGAATATAATACAAAAATTGTAACAATGATAGGACCTACACAAGGTGGTAAATCAACATTTTTAAATGCTGTAGTTTCATATTGTAAAAATCAATATATGAATCCTTTCGAACGGGTTGATTTGAAAGATCGTCGTATTATAAAAAAAGGGAACGAACAATTTAGTGATCAAACATCAGGTCTTGATGGATATGTATGTGTAAATGATAACAGCAAAACAAATTTTATATTTATTGATGTAATGGGTTTATTTGGTTCTGCAAGTGAATGTGATCCAATTATAATGTTGTTTTGTTATGCGATTAGTGATTTGATCATTTTTAATGCACACCATAAAATTGATATTCAGCAGCTTCTTATGTTTAATTATATATCAAACAATATTAATATTTATATGCAGCTTAAAGAAATTAATAAACCAGCTGCTATATTTAGAATATTTGATTCAGCTACACAATCAGACGAAGATGCTAAAATACAATTTAATACTATGATGGATGATAGAAATGATTCATGTAAAATTATTAGAGGATATTTTAAAAATTTGTTCAATTGGGATAATAATTTCATATGGTCAGTACATCCTGATCAATCTATTTTAGATCAACTTCATAAAGATAATAATATGAGCTCTTTTATTACATCCAATAAATCTTATCAAAAATCGTGTATTAATTTATTAGAATTATTATTTAAAATGCCGAAAAAGCAGAGAAATATTTTAAAGGAACTTATCGATGCTGCTGAATTTGTTAATAAAGAATTTTCAAAAGTGGATATTTGTTCCATTGAAATAAAGTTGAGTGATGAAATGTCAAATTGGATATCAGAAATGAAAGCTGGAAAATATGCCGAAATATTCGAACCTATTGGGCATTTAAATTATTCAAATAAAACTTATCCGTTATTGAAGAATCGTGAAGAAAAAATTGCAGAATGTAAAGCAGAATTTAAAAGATTTGAACATGATATTAATTATAATTATGCTTTAAATAAAATATTTAAACCAATTGATGAAGCAATTGAAGATATTCATAGAACAATAAATACACATATTTCTCTTTTAATTGATCATATTAGAGATGATTTAAAGGATAGATTATTTATTGATAATGAATGTATATCAATAATTAATTTGACATGGTGTAATAAAAGTAAATTTAATCAAATAATTGGAGAATCTTTAACTGATATTGCGTTTGATTTAAAATGTCAAATAATAAATGATTTTAATAAACAATACCAAGAAATTGAAAATAAATTTAGTGTGGTTAGGGAAAAATTTATTAATAATATTAAAACTACAATTGAACAATGTAGAAACGAAATTCAAAATGATAAAAAAGATTATTCTTCTCGGTTGAATTTATGGATTCATCGATATGAATTATCTCTTTCAGAAATAACTGATATTTTATTACATAAGATACAATTAAAATATAATTTAATACTTGATAATGATTTAGTCAAACAAACTAATAAATTAATTGAAGATAAAGAATTAAAAGAATCTAAGATAAGTACATCTCATCTTGATCTAAAAATGTATATGTCAGTTGATATTACATATTTTAAACTAGTAATCAATGAAAGCAAAAAAATAGATATCGTTATATCTGAATTATCTGGATTACAAGATTTAGACATAACTAATTATTGCAATAATATAATATTAGTCTTTAATGATTTCCGAAATACTTGTTTGGGATATAAATCTAAATTTGATAATTTGCGCAAAAAAGCTATTGGTGAATATTTAACAGAAATTAATCAAAAAACATTTGAAGAACGTTGTGAAATTTTTGAAAAAATTAAACACAATGATTTATATATGTTTAACTTTACACCTAATAATATTTCAATGGATAGTTACAAATTATTTCGATCAATTGATGAAAATAATTTAATATATACAAGTGAACAATTTAATCAAAAATTTTGTGATAATGTAAGATCTTTGTATAAAGCTTACAAATCATCATTAAATGAAAATGAACGTAATTTTGCAAGAAATGAAATCTGGAGATTTTGGGCTTTAGATAATATTGGAAAAAATTACAAATAGATTTGCTCAATTTGAATTAGTTTAATCTTTTATTTTTTAGCAAAAATCAATAACCCAAAACTAATAACCAAATTCTATACTAATAATTTAACACTACCTATTGGAAATTGATTTCTTGATGTTAAACCAGCAACATTAGTAGCACCAATTTGTACATGAACGGCGTTCATACGCTGGCTTCTTTTATGCTCAAGAAATTTACCTTCAGCAGTTCGGAAACGTTCAATAAGTTTTTGTAGTTTTCCTATTATTAAAGCTGATTGCTCTGTTCCTTTATATGGAGATGGTTTAACAAGTTTAAAATCATTTTCATACTTTCCATCAGACTGATAAGATATTTTGACTCCTGGTACTTTTGCTTGAATACGAGAATTCCAAGCTTGTTTAATTACTTTCACTTCAGCAGATGTTACATTTTGATAATAACCAATAGTTATATGATAACCATTTTTTGATGATAGCATGAGTGCAAAATTTGACATTTTTTTTTATTTAAAGTTTTTAGGGTATAGTACTATATTCATATAAATCTTATTATTCATAGCAAAAATTAATAAAATGGCTTTGCAAATAGTTGGGAATAAAAAATTTATTCAGGGATATCTGATTACTAATGAGGAAATAGAAAAAAATAATTTAGATAGACATATGCCTATGTATTTTAATGTTGACCATATTAAAATTCTTGAAAGAATTAAAAAAGAACCAGTTATTGTTTATTCTGTTAAAATGGTTACTGGTGAATTATATCAAGTGTGGTTTGATCCTCCAATAAATTTTTGATCCGAATTTTTTAAAATCGACAGATTAAGTTTAGGATAGATTTTATAAATAAATGATAATAAATTTAATTCAGATAATAATCTTACATATGTAGGAAGCCAATTTAAAGAAGATTATTACGAAAATCAAAAAGATATGTAAAAAAAACTGATTTTTTTTTATATTATATTAAAAACTAGCCAAACAATCATGAACCAATTACTTTATGATGATGAAGAACTTGCTCAAATGCTTGCTGATGAAGAGCTTGCATACAGTCTGTCATACGGTCGTGAAAACAAGTTTGGTTATGAGGTCAAAGATTTTGAATTCGATGATGCAAAATATGCCCAAATGCTTGCTGATGAAGAGCTTGCACATCGATTGTCACAAATGATTATTGCACCAATAATTGATCAAAAACTTGGTGAAATCATTGAAACGACTGATACTTTCTATCGTTTCTATTGTCCACATGGCTGTGGAGTTTTGATTGAAGTTCCCAAAGATCAAATCAACTGCACTATATTCCGTTGTGGTGAAGATGATAATGGAAAGCAAATTGGTCAACATATCACTGAAGAGCAAGCATCAGCTTTAAAGTTAGATCGTGGATGCAGTCGCCAATTTCGAATGATCCGAACTGGTTCAACCTACAAAATTGAGAAATGCACTGGATTTTAATTTTTTTGAAGATTTTTATTTTCTTGCATAATTTGTCCTATTTGGAATACTTGATATATTTGATTACAGTCCAATAGCCTATATTAAAAAAAGTGAAATGTGATAGGCTATAATTAAAAACCAACTAGAAAGCGAAAAATGAATTCTGACACCAAAATGTCTGAAAATAAATCATTGATCGAGTTCTGTCAAGCTGTCCAAAACGCATCGAAGTCAGATATCAAGTCCAATTGGGATTTGGTGTACGACTTCATGTGTAGAGGATTGTTTAACAAACACAACTTCGAGGGTATGTGGCGTGAATATCATGATTCATTATTTGGTTCTGGTGGCTGTTCTATGGTAGAACGTCGCAAGAAACAAGATGATAGAGATTTCACAAAAGACGATAAGAAGTTACTTAAGGGCTTTACAGCTCACAAGTTAAAACTTATCACCCCTCCCTAAAATGCGTATTTCACAATTTATTGTGAATTCGGATTTTAGATTATAAATTTGTTAGGGGTGGTTCCCTGATAAGTTTGTAACTGAATCGGCAGTGTCCGATCGCAGTATGGTTTATCCATACTGAAAGAAAAAGCGTATACATAGATTTATTTAAGGTCTCATTAGCCTTTAATAATACCTATGTTTCGGTTTTTTTTATTTTTTTTTTATGATTATTTGGTTTCAATTTAAATATTTTTTAATTTTATTCAAAATTCAACATAATCATACCAATAATTTTACAATTAAAAAACTGAAAATCTGTTCCCAATAGTAATAACCATCCTTTCGCATAGTTACAATAAATTACGCTATAATTGCGAACATGGAACAAACTCGAGAGGAAACGGATCATTTACAAGCTCTTATGACCTATGGTCTTGAACTTGAAAAGGCTAACAAAGCTGTCGCTAAAGCCAAAAGATATTGGGAAAAATACTACTATCATTTGGAGACTAGTCAGAATCTCTATGATTACCTTGCTGTGAATAAGAAAGGACCCTACTTTTTGCTTCAGTATCATGAAAGAATGTCAAATAAATTCTGGGAAATGTACAAAAGAGAAATGGAGGGTGTCTGGATCATTCTCCTTCTGTAAGATGCATTCGATAATATGTATATTTCATTTTATTTTTTTATATAAATGCTTATATATAAATTCTTATATATAAATGCTTATATATAAACGATTATATTAAAATGGCAGATAATTTAATATCAATTGATAAATTTAAAAAAGCAAACATAGAAATTATTGTATTTGGTGAATTTCATCATTTTAGGCATATGATAACAGACAATTATGTTGATTATTTAAATGAATTAATTAAAAGCAATTTATTTAATGATTATGTTTTTATTGCCGAAACTTGTATGAATAATAACAATGGTGGACCAATTAAATATGGTGTTCATAAAATGAAAAACAATGGTGCATTTAAAAAAATATTTGGTTCAGATTGTATTAGATATTTTTCTTTTATATCTAAAATGCAAACTGATATACAAATATTAGTACAAAATACAACAGAAGAATTAAGCTATGTAGACCCCGGATATTTAAATTTTATTAAGAAAAAAATTATTAATTACTGCAAATCTAAAAATATAAATGAATATACATTTTTAGACATATATTCTTCTATACCTTTATATATGTTTTATTATTTTATATCGAATGATTCTAATATATTAAAACATATCAAAAAATCAATGAATATTATATCTGATATGCAAGAAAAAAAATATCAAATTAAAAATGTAATTAAAGAATTCGAAAAAGAAAGTAAGCAATTTTATAAATATTGCAAAAATAGAAATGCTGTTATAGAAACATATATTCATATGATTTCAAAACAAATAATATTACCATTTGAATTACTTAAAAAACGTTTTAATCTAAATGATAATGATTTACCGAATCTCAAAAGATTAAAAGAGTTATTTTCAAAGAATCACCAATTATCAGCAAGTTGGTTAGATCAACCAACTCAATTTAACACACCAATAATTGATTTTAGTTATTTTAATGATTTGTGTGCTATGGGTAATTTATTGGATTCAATTGATAAAAAATATAATAAAATAATAATTGGATGTGGAGCGGCACATGTAGAAAATTTATCTAAATTAATATCAAATGAAGGTTTTCATAATGTTCATCACGAATTTAGTATTAATGGTTTTGTTGATATTCATAGATTTATAAATCAATATAAATCAGATTATATAAATGGTGGTAATATAAATGGTGGTAATATTATAAAAATTAATTGGTTGATTATATTGATTATAGTATTGATAGTAATTGTTTTATATGTAATATATAATAATATTACCCAAACAATAGCAAGTAGACAAGTTTAAAAAAATATTTTATAACTCGGATACAATTAAAATATGTTATGCAAATTTTTTAACTCTTCGCCCTTTGCTTTTTGTGCGCTTTGCTTTTTGAATTTGTTTTTTTGATAATTCTTCTATTGTTTTTGGAGTATGATTATTAACTTTAATAGTTGGTCTATAAATATCATTTTTATGCTCATATCCTTCATGGTCATGTTGATTTCGCCAACGTTCTTTAAACCATCTAACTAATCCTTCTTTAGTTTTATTACCTTTAAATTGCCCACCTAGTTCTTTATATTTTTTTACAATAAATGCTGATTTATAAGCAGATGGTTTACTATAGACTTTTTCAGCTTCAACATGAGCAATTTCCCATAATTTTAAATTAATAGGGTTTGCCATATTTTGGTTTTTATATCATTTAATTTTGTATATTTATAAGTATAAATTATTAATACAAAGTTAAAATATAGAATGCTATGCCATTATAGTGATATTTTTGGAAAACCTGGAGAAGGTTTTCATAAAGAAAGAATATTAGGATTTGCAGCATATGATTTAATTGGTACATTATTATTAATAATCATTATATCAATGATTTCTGGTATTAGTTTAATTGTTGTAAGTATGATAACTCTAATACTGACAATATTTATACATAAAATATTTTGTGTAGAAACCGCATTAAATAAAAAACTTGGTTTATAAAATTTAAACATTTGTACTAAATTAATCATTTATAATGGTTCTAAATTTGAATTTGTTTGTTATCTTGTAAGTTCAATAAAAAGTATTAGGTTAAAATCAATAGCTGAAACATTAAAAATAATGGCTGAATCATTAAAATTAATTAATGCAATTGAAAGTAATTTTACATGGTTTTGTACAGAACGTGAATCGGTTATTCCCAAATTATTAGGAGAAATTAATAAATTATTATTAAATGAAAGGTTTGAGTATTTTCAAAAAATCAAACATAATAACTTATTGATGTTGGATTGGTGTTATGGGAATTCAAGACCTACTACAAAATTAATTCCTGATAAATTTATCAATCCAAATAATATTATTCTTAAATTTTCATATTCGGATGATAACATTAATTATCTTGATTTAATTAAAGAAGTAGATAAAAATACCCATATTTATACACATGAACAATTTATCAAAACATTCGATAAATCAGTTTATCAGATGTATTTAGATATTAATAAATCAAATATTTCTGCAAACATGAGATTATTCATCATGCTTGAAATGATTAAAAAAATAGTATTGTTAAAATATTCTAATGCTATGATTTGATCAATTATTTTGGTCATTATTCAAGTAAGATATTAAGTAATTCAGCCTTGTCATATACAAGATTTTTTTTATCAACGTGATCTTTGAACATTTGTCAAAAAAAAATGAATTTACATAAGCTATATTTAAAAACCAAACACTTGCAAACATGAGCCAAGAGGATAACATCCGATTGTTCTGTAAGCTATTCGATGAAGGCGAAATCTTCCTTTGCTTCGGCACTGGATTGATGTATGTTGGAAACTTCGTTGGAGTAGTAGATCTTAATGATTTCCGACCACTGTTTTCCGACAGTGGTTGTGAAGTTATAAAGACTTATATGATGAATGGGAAGAAATTCTCTGATCGTCATATGGAACTTATTACCAAGTTGGCAACAATTTGTAAAATAAAATTCCCTCCTAAACCTTAAGGATGCATTCGGTGCATCAACCTCTAAAATGCGTATTTCACAATTTATTGTGATTTCGGATTTTAGATTATAGATTTGTCAGGTAGTGGTTTTCCTGGCAAGTTTGTAACTGAATCGGCAGTGTCCGATCGCGTTACGGGTTCATCCCATAACGAAAGAAAAGAGCGTATACATAGATTTAACTAGGATCTCATTAGTCCTGGTCAATACCTATGTTTCGGTTTTTTTTGTATTTCTTTTTTTATGATAGAAGATAAATAATGAATATTATTATCTATCAAAATTGATTTTTTTAGTTTTTTATCCTATAATTTTAATAGAAATAAAAAAAATGTCAGAAGAAGGTATTGATTATAAAACACAATATCTTTTACTTAAAAAAGATATTGAAATACAAAAACTAAAAGACGAAATACAAAAACTCAAACTTGAAACTAAAACTTCCGATGAAAAAATATATACGTGTAAAGCAAGATATTTTTACAAAGATTATATAAATTTAACATTGGAAAGATATCGAGGACAAATCACGGGTGTAAAATTCAACAAAAATGGAAATGTATTATATTATATGAAAATATATCAAACAACATATCATCAAATTATCGTGTCTGAAAAAATATATTCGCCAAGAGAACGAAATCAATACATGGAGGAAGAATTTAATATAGCTCATCACAGTTTTAAAGAAGAGTTCAAAGATATTGAATTAAATAAAAAATATTATTTTCATATTGAAACTGATTATTCTGGTCCAAAATATCAATCATTTTCTATTGAAGAATTTAATGATATCAACCAAATCGAAAAATAATCTAAACTGAATCATCAAGCATATCATTAAATGCATTGTCTGCCGCAATAAACATAGTAGGATTTGAAATAGGGTTTCGTAAACTTCCACAACACATAAGACATGAAATGTAATACCACCAACATTTAAATACAGACCGTAAACAATCACGAGTTCCGCAACCAACGTAATTTAAGCATTTCATCGGAGCCCAACAACTCAAACAGCTAAATGGTACCCACATAAGATTTTTTTTAAGTGTATAATGACCATAACGCACTTCATACAAATCATACATTACACTGAATACCCAGCAAAATACAAGGAATTCAATAATACTTTCTAAACGATTAGAATCTCTTTCATAAGTTTCTTGATCAACTTCATTAGCTTTATTTAATGCATTAACTAAAAGTAATACAAACCATATTAGTAAAACCGCTAAAGCTTTGTAAATTTGACGAATGAATACTCTTAAAATATTCAAACATTTATAATTTTCAACAATATCCGAGTGGACAAATCCACTATATTGTTTTTCATCGAGATCTGTTTCAAGTTGCTGCATTGTAATATATCTAATTTACAGAAAATCAATTTTGAATATGTTGAGTATAAATAATGGAATATTTAAAATTGATTTTTTTATACAATAATATACAATAATATAAATCTTCTAACCATCATATAAAATGAGTGACGTTGGATCTGTCTTGTCAACTATTCTTGGTAGTAATACTAATGCTAAAACTGAGAAAAAAGCTAATATAACTAAATATAAAAGTCCGACAACCAATTCATATTCAAAATGTATTAAACAATGTGATTTACCAAAAAATTTGATTGATGTTGTTCAAAAAGCAGTTGATCCTTTTGATCAAGAATCATTTGAAGTTGTTGCACTAAAATCAGATATTTTTGAAGAAATTGATGGTGTTAGAACAAAGAAAGGTGAAAGAACTATTACAGTAAAAGGAACATATCAATTTCTAATTTTTGCTCATTTAAAAACAATTGAAGTAATTGTAGAAATTGTACCGTTTGGCGAACAATAAGATTCCTTAAAATTGATTTTTTATTTTTTATTCTATAAATTTAATAGAAAAAATAAATCAAAAAATGTCCACTAATAAAAAATATACATGTAGCCTTTGTAATTGTGGAACTACTAAATCAAATTACGAAAGTTATGGATGTTGTGCTAAATGCAAGGAAAAAATGGAAAAAAATAAAAAAGATGGTAAAGTATGTGCTATATGTAAACAAAGTTCTACTGAAAAGTTTATTCGATTTACTGGATTATGTGTAAATTGTAATAATAAAAGATGTGGATTAGATGTTGAAGATAATAATGTTAAAAAAGAATCCGAACATATTGACATTAAGGAGGAAGAAGGACATCAAGAAAATGATTCCGATATAGAATTAAAAACAAATATTAAAAAATATGTTGTTGATCAATTAATATCGAATATTGTTCAAAGTTATGCGGAACTCGGACTCGATAATGCAATTACAAAACAAGGATTTGTACTTAATCTAAAGGTAACATTGAATGATATTCTTGAAAACGAATTAAATAATTAATTGGATTAATATTAATTAATCAAATAATATCTAGTAGTTTTTTATATCTACTGATTATATATTAACCAACTATCATATCTATTATCTATTTATATGTATTATAATTGATAATATAGCTAATAATGTCAAAAAAACCGATTCCACCAAATTTACGAACTCAAGTTTGGTTTAAATTTTTTAATAGTAATGAAGGAATGTGTTACTGTTGTAAAAATAAAATTAATATGAATTCTTATCATTGTGGTCATATAATAAGCGAATACAATGGTGGATTAACTTCACTCGAAAACTTAATTCCAATTTGTAAATCTTGTAATTCTAGTATGGGTGTTATGAATTTATATGAATATAAAGAAAAATTTTATAGTTCTGACGATGATCCAGGAACATTTGGACAACAATTTATTCATTCTTTAATTAATGATATATATCAAAGTTATTTTTCCAAACTAAATAGCAATGAAAAACTTAAACTTATGAAAGAACTATTAAATAATGCAATTGATGAAAAAATGAAAGAACTGTAATATTTCAGCATATAAAATAAAAGAATTAGATTATATGTCTTAAGCGGAAGGTAATGTTATTTTTTGAGATGACATTTCAAAACCTCTTAAGTCATTTAATAAATATGCCATATTTATAACATCCTGTAATATTATAGTACCATTAATTTCTATTGTAGAGTAGTTTTCATAATATATTTTTTCCATAATATTATGTAAAACATAATTTTGCTCTCGTGATAAAATACCTTTATAATTATCAAGATTTTCATGTTTAATTATTTCATATAAATCTTTTTTTGTAATTTTCCATGGTTCAAAAGATTGCGATGATGGATGACCATTAGGATTAAAAGATAGTTTTTCTCCAATTTTACAAACAATGACATATCGACATTCAGGTGTAAAACTTTTTTCTAATTCATATAACATTTTAAAATCTATTAAATTTTTAATTATTGTGTCTATTGGTATTTTTTTTATTAATTCTATTTTATCTTGCAATTCTTTATTTGTAATTACAAACCCATATTTTGAATATATTGATATTGGTTTACCAGCGAGTAAATTTAATTTAGATAAACAATATTCTTTTTCTTGGTATTTAATATGAGCTGCATCAATTAAACTATAATTTATTATATTAAAAAGGTTTCCAAAATGTACTATCAATTTAAAAACTTCATTCAAATTTTTAAACGAACAATGTTCTAAAGTATTATTTGTTCCAACAGTTTCTATATACATTTTTTTATTTTCCATTATACTAAATGATAGACATAACCAAGATGATCTATATGTACTTATTACAGTTTCTATATCACAATTAAGAGCATAATTAATGGTTGGTATTTTGTTAATCATAAAAATACAAAAATTTTTTTCATCAATCATAATCGATTTTGTTGTAATATGTACATATTCTGTAATTTTTTTTGCATTTATAATAGTAATAAAATTTTTTTTTACACGTTTAACATCATCTAAATCATATATTCTACCGTTTATATCAATTTTAGTATAGCTTTTTCCGACTTCAATATTTGGAACTTTATTATCACACATTATAACAGTTGTTTCATTTGTGATATCATATTCGGAATGATCTCCATTATTAAAATAATTTAAGACTTCCATTTATATAAAAATATAAATATAAAACTTCTATTTATATTTTTATATAAATATAAAACTTTTATAAAAAATGTATATTCTTTTATTAATAATTTTTGTATGTATTTTTATTATATTAAATCAAAATAAAGACGGTCCGAAAATAATTTCTGTCAAACATTTTGATAATGAAGGTAATGAAAAGTTAAACTAAACAAAAATATTAAAATAGGACTTTTTCTTAAATATCTTAAAACAACAATGTTGAATATTGTTAATGTTTTGAATAATATTTAGAACATTGAATATTTGAATACTAAGTACAAAAAAATATACAAATATAAAATGGATTGTTTATTACATTTAAGTACATCTTATCAATTGATTGATAATTCTTCATATTTAATTTACTCATATGAAAAATATCAAAAAATAAAAGAATTTCTTGAACTAGGAATTTATTATTATGATTTTAAAAATGCAGGTGGAAATAACGGCAGATGGTATTATGAAAATATATATGATAGCGAACAGATCTTAAATTCAATCACATGTATTGATGATGAGAAAAAAATTAATGCATTTTGCATTTTTCATGGCGATCGTTTTGCTACAATTTGCGATCATCTCGAAGATCTTTTAGAAAACATTGAGAGTTTCATAAAAAAATTAAAAACTAAACTATTCTTAAACAGCACATAATAACAATCTTACCCTACACATATCAAAACTAATTGAAAAAATTTCTCCAGTATTATCTATAACAATTGGGCTAACCATTTTGAACTAACTGATTTAATATTGAGTTTGTTAATATTTAGTAATTTCGATTTTTGAAAAAAAAATAAAAAAAGATTTAAATAGATTCTTCTGCGGTCTTAGAGGGTATGCCTCAAAGCAGAATAGTCAATTAAATACATCAAGGAGATGTACTTAAGTAACAGGTTACTGGTTTATGCCAGTCTACCCTTCTATTCGGTGTCACCACCATCTTACATTTCAACATCCTAGGAGATAATCATTTAGACTACCTATTAAGAAGCAATACTTCACAATCCAGACCGAAGTCTAAATCATAAAGCTCATAATTAACCATCGTAGAACCGGAGTTCTTTGATAGCCTTTCTGATTAATTGCTTTCGCCAGTGATGCCTTGTAGTAAGACAATTATAGGGTAAGAGAATTCAATTTTTTTTTGTATATAAAAAATGGATTAAAATTTGTCAATTATCAATATGCCCTTATTGTATGGAGCTGCTACACATATTATTTGAAGTAATTCTTTCTTCAAAAGCTTGTAAATGTATATGTAACATAATACAATTTGGTCGGATGTTTCCGCAATGTCGTAATTTATACACGAGTCGACTATAATTTCAAATAATTTATCAATGAATATGTTAGTATTCCTGTAATAAATAATGATATTTCCATAGTATGGTTATCATTCCATGATTTGCAAATATCTGGTAATTCTGGAGTTATTTTTGATACAAAAAATCCTAATATCAAAATAGAAATATATCCCATCAAAATAACAAGTAATCCAACAATTAGCGCATTAAATAAAGAAAACATTTTTATAATTAATGCTATATTAATGCCAAAATGTTTTTTATCAGCTAACTATATTAATAACAACATGTCACTTCTCGATATTTTATTCAAACCATTGAAAAAAATGAATTTTTATATCTACCATCAAATCATCAAACTATGAATAACGGAACTGTTGTCGTTAATAATCTTAGAAATTTTATCTCTAATCAACTAAATAGTGTATGTGATGAAGCGATTGCAAGTTTAATTATTCAGGAAGTTAATAATTCATTTGATTCAGTTAGCGCTGATGAATATGATGATTATGTAGACCAACTTCTTGATATGCTGGTAGAATTTGATAATGATGATGTTCCAAACACTATTCGAGAAGTTATTTGCGAAATGATTACATTCTATGAGGATAACTAAATAAAAAATATTTGGGGATTTGTGAGTTGACTATTTATGGTTCAAAATCAGAGTCTTGTTCTTCATTCTTGTTGTCCTGTGGATATTCAATGTCTTCATCGTCATCATCTTTGGGTTTGTTGATCACTTTTTTACAAGCATTACGACGAGTTTTTGCATTACATCTGTTGTAAGATTTAGTATTTTTTACGCAACATGATTTGTCATTACAAGTCGGATTTGATGGCATACACTTAAAACATACTGTATCTTTTAAGAAGCTGTAATAATAAGAGCTATGACGCTCTTCTTTGCAAATATCACATACTTTAGTTGCGTTATTCATGGTTTGATGATTTGATTGTGTTGGTTAGAATATAAATCAATAAATCAATTTTTTTCATTTTCAAAATTGTTTCATAAAATTTAGTATTTAAAAAAATTGATTTTTTTATATTTATTTAAAACAACCAATTCATCTAACCAACCAAAAAGATGGAAAACCTCAATAACATCAAAATGTTCATCGACTTGATTCTCAAAGAAGACCGCAAAACACACAATCTCGACTATTTCATTCACTCATTGAGCAATATTGCATTGATGTGTCTTGATTTGTACAACGATTTCAATCTGGATATTAAACTTTTCAAGGAAGCTCAAATTCACTATGTAAATGCACGAAATGAGATCTTCATGCATTTCAATCAACCGATTCCAGCGGGCTGCCGTGAAAACGTATATGACAATTGCAAACTTTTGCATGAGTTGTTTATGCGAGAGGTCGAAGCTAAAAAACCAATGGACTCACTTTATCTTATTATTAAAATGATGGGATTTATAGTGATGAATGCATGTGGTAATCTGCGAGAGAGTTCAACCAACATTGCAGCTTGGCGTGTGATGATTTCTATGAATATTTACCGTAGGATGGTTAACGCGTCATAGGTTCTCAAATTTATGAAGAAAATAAAGAAATAGAAAGTAATATTAGATGTGTTATTGATTCTATTCAAGAAATTAGAAAATATATTATTCATTCTACAGATTTAGAAATTCGAAATATTAAGGAGTATTATATTAGTCATATAATTGATGATAATGCTTTATTACTTATACAGTTTGCTAATGTAATAGCATTAAATTTAGGTAATAATACTATAATTGATAAAATTAAATTAATTGATAAATTGACCGATTTATCATTCTTATTTAATGATAATTATTATGAAAAACATTATCTTTCAAATAATAGAAATTATGTTGAACGATGTATATTTTTGCATAAATTGGCTAAACTTTCGCGAAAACAATTCAGTTGTATGATTAATTTTCCTGAAAAAATTACTGATATTGGAAATATTTTCTTTTCAGAGCACATTAATAAATACATAAAATATAAATTAGACAATAGATATCGCAATACATCTAACATTATAAATAATAATCCTTACAAAACTATTTTGAATAAAAATAGATTGGCTATAGTTTTATTATTTATAGTAATAATAATGCAAACATTTAACTTAACAATAATTGAAAAAAATTCTGATGTTAAGATATTCGGATCTATTAGTTTAATATGTTTAGTTATTATTTCATGGATAAGTATGCAAATATCATCGATAAATGATTTTGATTCAATTTATTTAACATATTTTAATAACAAAGTTTCTCAACCAGACAGAACTATGTTTTTGTTTACTGAATTTTCAAGTATAAAAAATAAAATATCGTATTATTTATGTTGCTGTAATAAACGATTTTCTTGCTCTGAACAAATCAATTAATCCTGTTCAATAACACTTTCGAATTTTTTTGCAATTACATTTGCATCTTTCTCGAGCAATTCCATACGGTAAGGAGCTAAACCATATCGCATTCCGATGTTCATACACCTGATTTCTGCGGCAGCCAGCGAAGCTGCCCAGTCGCATGGGATTTCTTTAATGTCAGCATCGCCTTTACATGTCTTACAGATATAAATTTGACGTTCATGATTTACAACTGCTTGATGTCCACAATTTCCACAAATATAAATATAGAAACCACTTGAATGATTATACATTTTTTCTGATAGGAATCTCATGGCGCCGTGACTCAAAAGTACCCACACCTCCATCTCACCCAATCTTAAACTTCCATGACGCGCCTTGCCAACTAATGGCTGTCTAGTTAGCTCATCAGTTCTACCTTTCGAAATAGCATACACTGTATCATTCACGAATTTCATAAGTCTTTGATAATAAGTAGGTCCCATATAAATTAA
>Ga0214921_10005071_pt1 | contig 18860 bp, 13 predicted proteins | sample LL1505_MetaG_FD_177992 | JGI IMG/M metagenome (GOLD analysis project Ga0214921, IMG submission 177992) | Freshwater microbial communities from Lake Lanier, Atlanta, Georgia, United States - LL-1505 | ecosystem: Environmental > Aquatic > Freshwater > Lake | place: USA: Georgia | collected... | reverse complement strand
CCCGGGGTCCGTGTTCTTTCAATTTGGCATCAAGGTCTGTGAGATCCACGTTGCCTTGGTTGTCGCAAGCCACAGGAACAACTCGAAAACCAACGAGGACTGCACTAGCGGGGTTCGTTCCATGGGCAGAGACTGGAATTAGGCAGATGTCCCTCTGGGTATCGCCGCGGGATTGATGCCACGCCCGGATCGAGAGAAGACCAGCATACTCACCTTGGGAGCCTGCATTTGGTTGGAGGGAGACGTGTGGAAGGCCCGTGATTTCGCCCAGCCATATTTCCAAGTCGTGGATCATCTTGAGGTAGCCGGGGTTTTGTTCGGTGGGGGCGTATGGATGTGGGTCAGCCACGGTCGACCAACCTAGAGGCGTGAGTTCGGAAGCGGCGTTGAGTTTCATCGTGCAGGAACCGAGAGGGACCATGGACTGAGCTGGGGTGAGATCCTTTGCTGCGAGGCGCCGAATATAGCGGAGGAGTTCATTTTCGTTCGCGTGGGATGTGAAAATCGGGTGACGGAGCGTTGGGGTCTTGCGAGTTAACTGAGACGCTAGCGGCTTAAATTCGCTTGAGGGCTGGGGGAGTTTGGCTGATCCGAAAAAGGATAAGAGACGATCGACTTCGGCCTCATCGGTGCGTTCATCTAAGGTGATTCCCAAGTCGCCATTGGGGAAGAGGCGGAAGTTTATCTGGGCTTTTGCAGCTTGGGTGAATGCGGATTGAAGAGCTGCGGGGGAGCCTTGGATATGGAGGGTGTCGAAGTAGAGGGGGTGAAGGATTGAGAATCCACGGAGCTTAAGGCCAGCAACAAGACGTTGGGCGTGTTGGTGGATGCGAAGCGCGATTTGGTGAAGGCCTTTTGGGCCGTGGTGAATCGCGTACATTGAGGCGAGGGTGGCCAGCAGGGCTTGGGCGGTGCAGATATTGCTGGTGGCGCGGTCTCGGCGAATATGTTGTTCGCGTGTTTGAAGGGAGAGGCGATAGGCGGTGCGGCCCTCGGAATCTTTGGACACGCCGATGAGACGACCGGGAAGGAGTCTTTGGTGGGTGAGTCGAGTGGCAAAGTAAGCAGCATGAGGGCCCCCGAAACCGATCGGAACACCAAAGCGCTGGGTGCTGCCTACGGCAACGTCGGCCCCTAGTTCGCCTGGAGGGGTGAAGAGAAGGAGAGCGAGGGGATCCGAGACTAGGATTGAGAGGGCGCCTGACTTTTTGAGCTGGTGAATGAAGGGTTGGGGGTCGGCCAAGCGACCATCGCTTTCTGGGTAAGCCACGACACCCGCAAAAAGGTGAGCGGATTCCTTTTCTGGAAAAGATTCCGATGTGATCACCTTCCAGCCTAAGGCTGCGGCGCGGGTCGTGATGACGGAGGCTGTCGAGGGGTGTAGGCCAGGGGTTAGCCAGATTGTTTTCCGCGTTTTGTCAGAAACAGCGGCTTGGGCTAGGGAGGCGGCTTCTGCTGCAGCGGTACCTTCGTCGAGGAGTGATGCATTCGCGATCTCCATGCCCGTGAGTTCGAGAATCATGGTTTGATAGTTGAGGAGGGCTTCCAGGCGGCCCTGAGAGATCTCGGGTTGATAAGGGGTGTAAGAGGAGTACCAACCGGGGTCTTCCATGATGGCTCGACGCAGGACAGGAGGTGTAATGGTTCCGTGATAGCCAAGGCCAATGAGAGAGCGGAACGGGAGATTTTTGGATAGCATTTCCTCAAGTGCGGCAAGAGCGCGTGTTTCGGACCGGGCAGGGGGGAGGTGAGGGGGCTGAGCGGAAGCTAGTCCTTGGGGTAGGGTTGCCCGAACAAGATCCTCTAGGGAGGCGAGCCCGAGAGTCTCGAGCATCTGCTTTTCTGTGTTTTTATTGGGCCCGAGGTGGCGCGATAGGAAAGAGAGATCGTCTGGAGAAGTGGATAGGGTGGATTTCCGATTTTGACTTTTTGGAGCTGTTAAAGAGTGGGTGGCAAGTGATGTGGGCACTTTCTAAAAGTAGTAGGGAGTAAAACCTTGGCAAGTGGTTGAGGAAAGTTGGTCAAAGGGTATTGGGAATAGATAGTCTAAGGCTGTGCACGACCATGGAACACCGAACTGCGGATTGGACCTGCTCGCCCATGAGTTAGGGGAGTCATCAGACCTGCGTGCTGTTTCAGTATCTTTTCATGAAGGCCAGATTGATTATGCGACGGCTACGACGGGCGCCGGAGAAAAGGGGGCCGCCCAGCTGGCTGAGGCGGTGAGACGTTTACGTGGGGAAAGCGTCTGCCGATGGGAGTTAGGGGATTCGCGATGTGGAAAGTGCGGAAGAGTGCTTCAAGGGGACTGGGGGGAAGGAGTTCGGATGAGAAGAGAGAGCGAGAAGATAATTTTGGAAAGAGAAAGTTGTCCTACGGCGCCAAAGTTATGGTTTTGGAGAGTACTTAGTGGGGTGAAGTTAGATGTTCGGCATCTTCCGTCGGTTGTTGGTGCGGGTAAAAAGTGGAAAGTTCCACTGAGCTTAGCGCTGTTGTGCGGGGGTGCTGCCTTGACAGGTTGGTGGGCTGGCGGGTGGATCGAAACGCTCTTATTCGTGGTGGCTTATCTTGCAGGGGGATGGAAAACGGCTGAGGAGGTTTGGCATAAAATTAAATCGGGCGTGTTGGATATTCACTTCTTGATGTTGGCAGTTGCAGTTGGGGCGGCGTGTGTGGGGCATTGGGATGAGGGAGCTCTTCTTCTGTTTCTTTTTTCACTGAGTGGTGCCTTGGAGGAACTGGCGGCGTATCGGACGGAGCGAGAGTTGGCAGGTCTTTTTCGTGCAGCACCTCGAGAGGCAATTCGAATTTTTGAGGATGGAACGGAGGAGAAAGTAGCGGTGGATTTACTAGAGCCTGGAATGAGAGTGAGAGTTCGACCCGGCGATGGTTTTCCAGTCGATGCGGAGGTCATCGAGGGAAAGAGTGGTGCGGATGAGTCGAGTTTGACGGGAGAGTCTGCGGCTGTTTCCAAGGAGATCGGTTCAATAGTTTTGGCCGGAACATTAAACCTATGGGGTAGGGTGGACTTGAGAGTTCTGCGAAGGGCGAAGGAGAGTGCGTTAGAGGGCATCTTGAGGCTAATTCGGGAGGCCCAGGAGCAAAAAGCACCTTCGCAAAGGTTTACAGATCGTTTTGGAACTCGTTACACGCAATCCATTCTCGCTTTAAGTGCGATTATGTTTTTTGTTTGGTGGGGTCTAGCGGGATGGGGAAAAGCGGATGTACGCCCGGCTTTTTACAAAACAATGACCTTATTGGTGGTGGCGTCTCCCTGTGCGTTAGTGCTTTCGATACCCTCGGCGATTTTGGCAGGAATCGCTGCAGGGGCACGGCGAGGGATTTTGTTTCGAGGCGGGAGCCCGATCGAGCGGTTGGGAGGTGTGACGCGAGTGGCTTTAGACAAGACGGGGACATTAACGACGGGAGAGATGAAAGTGCGTGCCGTTGAAGTTGTGGAGGGTTTGGAGGATGATCTTCTTCGGGAAGCGGCTGGATTGGGTGTTCAGTCGTTACACCCTGTATCCGTGGCGATTGTTCGTGAGGCGCGTCGGAGAGAATTTCAGATTCCCGAAGTACAGGACTTTACATCTGCGACTGGGGGTGGGTTAAAAGGCAAAACGGCGAGGGGAGAGGAGAGTCGGCTAGGGAGGAGATCTTTTTTTGATGGAGCTAATTGGGTGGATTCTCTGCCTGCACCCATGCCTGGGGTAACGGAAGTCTTTTTTGGTGCGGGAAATCTCCGCGGAAGAATCTTGCTGGAGGATGAGATTCGGAAATCGAGTAGGCCATTACTGGAATGGTTAATTGCCCAAGGATTGAAGGTGACCATGCTGACGGGGGATCGGGAGGCAGCAGCTCGACTTGTGGCCGAGCAGGTGGGGCTGAAAGATTACCGGTTTGGCATGCATCCAGAGGACAAGGTGGAGGCGATTCGGGATTGGTCACGGAAGGGGGATAAAGTGGCGATGGTAGGAGATGGGGTGAATGATGCGCCCAGTTTGGCGGCAGCTGAGATAGGGGTGGCGATGGGAGCGAGGGGAACAGGTGCTGCTTTAGCGGAATCGGACATTATTTTAATGCGAGATCGATTAGAAAGTTTTGCGGAGGCTTATGATTTAAGCCGAAGAACGCGCAGGATCATTACCCAGAATCTGGTTCTATCACTTGGCACAATTGTCCTTCTTGTGAGTGCTGCTTTGGGGGCGTCGATCCCTTTGACTTGGGGGGTGGCAGGTCACGAGGGCAGCACAGTGATTGTTGTTTTGAATAGCCTGCGGTTACTGGCATCGCGGGGGGGATTTGTCGGATTGCACAAAGCAGGGGATCAGGTGTAGGAATAGAAGATGCGCTGGCGTGCCATCTTACTCTTCGGGGCGCCTGGTTCCGGCAAGGGGACGCAGGGGAAAGTGTTGGGGACGATACCTGCCTTTTGTCATATTTCCTGTGGAGATGTTTTTCGTGGAATGGATCTGCGAACTAAGGTTGGCCAAGCCTTTTTAAAGTACTCGAGTGCTGGCCAACTTGTACCTGATGATGTGACTGTGGATCTGTGGCGGCAGCACATGGCGCACTTGGTTACCCTTGGAAAATTTAAGCCTGAGATTGATCATTTGGTGTTGGATGGAATTCCTCGAAATGTGGAGCAGGCAAAACTGCTTGTGAATGATCTAAAAGTGGAAGCCTTATTTCATCTGGTTTGTCATGACCGGAAGAAGCTGGAAGATCGTCTCAAAAGGAGAGCTCTGAGAGATAATCGTTTGGATGATGCAAGTGATACGGTAATTCACGACAGGCTTTTAACGTATGAAAAAGAGACTAAGCCTGTTTTGGAGTATTACGGGGACAAAACGGTTAAGGAGATCGATGCGGAGCAATTTCCCTTTGAGGTTACGCGGGATATTTTGAATCAAGTTCAAACGACGAAGGTGAGTCGTTCTAAAAAAGCTTTATCCACCATAGGCGTATAGCGAGTGCGGATTGTCTTCGCTGGCACTGGAGAGTTTGGGATTCCCTGTTTGGAGGCGTTGGTCGCTTCTGACGAGCATTTTGTTCTCTCTGTTATTACTCAACCTGATCGTCCTGCTGGACGGGCTCAAAAGCTACTTGCCTCCCCTATCAAGGAGTGTGCCTTACGCCATCAATTGACCGTATTTCAGCCTGAGGATGTGAATTCGGCCACTTCTTTAAGCCAAATTCGTTACCAGAAACCCGATTTAATGGTGGTCGTTGCATACGGGCAGATCTTAAAAAAGCCGATTTTAGAACTACCTGAGTTGGGTTGCTGGAATGTACACGGGTCGCTTCTACCTAAATATAGGGGAGCTTCCCCGATTGCGGCTGCAGTACGCGATCTACAGAAGCGAACAGGGGTAACGATCATGCAGATGAACGAGGGGCTGGATACCGGGGATATCCTTGGAAAAGTGGCTACACGAATCCGGCCTGGTGAGACAACGGGTCTTCTGCACGATCGCTTGGCAAAAAAATCCGGCCCCTTGCTCTTGTATCTTTTGGAGAGAGCCAAAAAAGGGAAATTGAAAAGCACGAGGCAGAACTCTCAAGAGGCCTCAGTGGCTCCCCGTATGAAAAAAGAGGATGGTAAGATCGATTGGGCTAAGAATCCTGAGGAGATCGATGCGCACATTCGAGCCATGCAACCTTGGCCAGGCGCATACGCTTGGGTTCCTGATGGAACGGACCAAAAAATGTTGAAAATCTTTTCCGTAATTCTTTCGAAGCGGGCAAAAGGTAAGCCTGGTGAAATTGTTGAAATTAATTCTCATGGAATTCTTGTGGCGGCGAAGAAAGGGGGAGTTCTTTTACGGGAAGTGCAGTTGGAGGGGCGGAAACGGATGTCTGCCGTGGAGTACTCCCGTGGCGCTGGAATCGTGGCTGGCCTGCAGTTGGCCTAGCCTATTTATTTTTAATCCATCGTTCCTTTTGTAGCGCAAGGCGACGGTTTACCAGTTCGAGCGGGCTTGGATTCTTACCTGATGCGTACAGCTCGGCTCTTTTTAAAATGGATCGCACGTAGGATCGGGTGGTTGGGAAATCAATCGAATTGATGAAGTCCTTAGCGTTTAGAGTTTCATTCTGTTTGGCCCAGCGGCGGGCATGGGTGATTCCGGCGTTGTATTCGGCCAAAGCAAAGACCTCGGGCCTGTCCGCATTCGACCAGCGCTTGATGGCCCGAGTCAGGTACCAGGTACCTGCCGCAAGGTTGGTTTGGGGATCAAAGAGATCGGTATTTTGAAAGGATCGTTGCCGAGTTGCCTGAGCCCAATCCTGAGCAGCTCCGGGGGTCACCTGCATGAGTCCGCGCTCGCCCGAGGTGCCAATTGCCTTAGGGTTGAAATCGCTCTCTCTCCACACTACGGCACGAACCAAGGAGATGGGGAGACCATGGCGATTGGCCGCTTGGACGATAAGAGGTTCGAGTTCTTGCGAGCGACGAATCTCTCCAAGCCAAGAGAAGGTGATGAGTGTAAGTGGGGCGAAAATGACGATGAGGGCAGCAAGAATCCGCGGACGAGCGAGAAGCATCAGAATTATGGTATCCAATTTGATTTAAAAGGGAAGGCGGGCAAAACTTGCCAGATTGATGAAAAGAGAGCAGAGCCTAGGGGTGAAAGAGTCTGAATTTGTGCGAGTCGCGCCCGAATTGGGTTTGGATCGGCTTTTTGACTACAGTATTCCAGACCGCTTAAGGGGTAAAATTGGGCTAGGTCAGCGTCTACGGGTTCCTTGGGGGAAGAAGAGTATTATGGCCTATGCGGTGGAGTTTCCCCCTCGTCCTGAGGTAGAGCAGGTGAAGGATGTTGAGGAGATCACCGGCGAGAGGCCTTTAATTCCGGCTGGTCTGTGCCGATTGGCACGCTGGATGGCGGATTATTATGCGTGTGATCTTGGGGCGGCTTTACGGGCAATTTTACCTGGGCCTGTCCGATCCCATGAGGGTGGGGGTAAGATGGCGTGGTGGATTTCTCCTTTGGAAGGTCGGGGGGAGATTGCCAAACAGATCCTTCGGGGTGCAAAAGCGCAGGAGAAAGCTTGGGCTTACCTGACTCGTTGTGGGGGCGGTTGGCAAAATGCCTTGGTGAAGGAGTCTGGAGTGGGAACCGCGGTATGGAGGGCGCTTGTCGACCGAGGTTTGGCTGAACGATCTGAGAAAAGGCGGGTACGTGCTGAGGATGCACCTGAGACGGGTTGGGCTGGAACGGAAAAAAAGCCTGAATTAGCAAAGGAGCAGGTCGAGGCAATGAACGCGTGGGAAGAGGAGAGAAAAAAAGAGGGTGGGGGGTTACCGATTCTGTTGGAGGGCGTTACAGGAAGTGGAAAGACCGAGATTTATCTGAGGGCGATGGAAACGACGTTACAAGAGGGAAAAAACGTGATCATTCTTGTTCCTGAAATTTCGCTAACACCTCAGACAGTTGCCCGATTTCGAGGACGACTTGTAGGTCAAAAGATTCGCCTCGCAGTTTTGCATAGCGGGCAAACGGTGGCGGAGAGGCGGGAGTCTTGGCATGAAATTCGTGAAGGCAGGGTTCGGGTGGTGATCGGAGCTCGTTCTGCTCTTTTTGCTCCTTTGGAAGATCTGGGGCTGATTGTCGTAGATGAGGAGCACGATGGGGGGTACAAACAGGCTGAATCTCCGCGCTACCAAGCGAGAGATCTGGCAGTTGTTCGGGGACGGATGGAGGGGGCGCCCGTGATTCTGGGGAGTGCGACTCCCTGTTTGGAGAGCGGTTGGAATGGGGATCGTGGCAAATATCGTCGCGTTCGACTGACTCAAAGAGTGGATGGGGCGCGATTGCCGAAAGTTCATGTTGTGGATTTGCGAAAAGAGGCATCCACTCGCCGAAAGGGTCCGGTTTTGTTGTCTGCAAATCTGATTGCAGCCCTTCGGGAGCGTTTTCAGAAAGGGGAGCAGAGTCTAGTCCTCTTAAATCGGAGGGGGTATGCCCCGAGCGTTCAGTGTCCACACTGTGGGAAAGTAGAGGAGTGTGAACGGTGTGCGGTTCCAATGACCTACCATCGGCAGGACGGGAAAATGCGGTGCCACTTCTGCGATGCGGATCGATCCTCGCCCACCCAGTGTCGGGAGTGTGGTTCTCCGGTCTTGCAGTATACGGGGGCGGGAACGGAGCGGTTGGAAGAGGCTGTGCTTGAGTCCATTCCAGGAGTCCGACTCACTCGGATGGACTCGGACAGTATGAAAGTCCGAGGGGCTCATGCGATTGCTTTGGCTGACTTTCGAGAGGGAAGAACAGATATTTTGGTCGGAACCCAAATGATTGCTAAGGGGCTTCATTTTCCCAAAGTGACTTGCGTGGGAGTTGTGGGAATCGACGGGGCTCTGAATTTGCCTGACTTTCGTTCATCGGAGCGTGTTTTTCAGCTTTTGGTTCAGGTAGCGGGTCGGGCAGGAAGGGGAGAGGTGGCTGGAGAGGTATTTGTACAGACGTACACTCCGTTTCATCCGGCGATTCAGTTTGCGAGGCATCATGATGTCACAGGTTTTCGGGAGCAGGAGTTGGAGTATCGAAAGGCACACGGATATCCCCCTTTCCGCAGGGCGATACTGATTTCTTTTTCTGGAACGAGCGAAGCTCAGACCCTTGCATCGGCAGAGCATGTGGTAAAAAAGCTCCGTGGAGTGTGGGGAGATAAAGTGGAAGTTCCGGATCCTAGTCCCGCTCCAATCGCGCGGGTGGAGGGAAGATTTCGTTTCCATATATTCCTTCTGGTGGAGCAGGTGTCAGCGGTTTTGGCTGACTTAAAGAGGGAAGTGTTAGCTCCGAAGTGGCCTTCCTCTTTGCAGGCTTCCGTGGATGTCGATCCGCAGGATCTTCTTTGATCGAATCCAAATTATCAGTCTGGTATAAACATTAAGGATGGATTCCCTCTACATCACAACGGCGATTGATTATGCCAATGCCCAGCCTCATCTGGGTCATGCTTATGAGAAGGTCCTGACGGATACCTTGGCTCGTTATGCAAGGAGGCAGGGGCGTAAGGTTCGTTTTTTAAGCGGTTTGGATGAGCACGGGCAGAAAGTTCAGCAGAGTGCCGCAAAAGCAGGCAAGAGTCCTCAGGAGTTTGTCGACGGTATCAGCGTTCATTTTCTGGATCTATGGAAAGACCTACGGGTTGAGCCAGATGATTATTTGCGGACAACTGAATCCAGGCACAAAAAGTTGGTCCAAGAGGTTTTGGCGCTTCTCTATGCCAAGGGAGATATTGTTAAAGGGACGTTTCATGGATTTTACAGCGTCCGAGCTGAACAGTTTCTGACCGAGAAAGAGAGGCAGGCCGACGGCAGTTGGCCTGAAATCTTTGGGGAAGTGGTGGAACTGACGGAGGAGAATTATTTCTTCAAACTTTCCAAACATCAGGATTGGTTAAGAGAGCTGTATCAAAAGAATCCAGAAATCATTTTTCCGGAGTTTCGGGCAAAGGAAATTCTTGGTGCCCTGGAAAAGCCTTTGCCTGATCTCTGTATTTCGCGTCCGAAAACGAGATTGGCTTGGGGGATCACACTCCCCTTTGATGAGAATCAGGTGACGTATGTCTGGTTTGATGCCTTGCTGAACTATTTGACAGGTGCTGGGAAAGGTGTGGGGAAGTTGGCTGACTGGGTGCCGGCGGTTCACGTGATCGGCAAGGACATCATGGTGCCGGCTCACGGAATTTATTGGCCCTGCATGTTACGTGCTATGGGATTGCCGATGTTTCAGAAACTTCTGGTGCACGGATTCTGGACGAGGAAGAGCGAGAAACTTAGCAAATCAACAGGCAATGTGGTGGATCCCAAGCTTTTTGTCGAAAAGTACGGGGCTGATTCGTTTCGGTACTATGTTTTGCGCGAGATGGCTTTGGGGCACGATGCGGATTTTGATGAGGCTTCCTTAGCGGCGCGACGCAAAGGGGAGTTAGCCCATGAGTTGGGGAATCTGCTTCAGAGAGCAGGGTCGATGATCGGTCGCTACTGCGATGGTAAGATCCCTGATGCGCCGACTCCAGATGCTGTTTCCGTGGCTTTTCGGGCCACGGTGTTGGGTGCCCTGAAAAAGTGGGATGATTTGATGAGAGCGAATCAGATTCATTTGGCATTAGGAGAGCTGTGGAAGGCGGTGCAGGCAGGAAATCAGATGATCGAGAGCAGAGCGCCGTGGAAATTGGCAAAAGACCCCGCCTTGGCTGGGGAGTTGCGAGCCACTTTGGCCGATGCGATGGCGGTGTTGGAGTTGGTCTTGCAGGAGGTGGAGTGTGTGATTCCAACCACGGCACAGGCAGGGTTGAGGCAACTTGGACTCGAAGGTGCTATCGAGGCACGGTCAAAAGATTGGCCTCAGTGGCCGAGCAGTCAGGCGGGTCGGCCATTAGGTAAAATCGAGCCGCTTTTCCCGCTTCTGGAGGAGTAAAAAACAAAGGGATAGGGGATGACACGGCGGGCGGTTGCACGCGGTCTTGCGGTGAGGCATCTTTGAGATTCGAAGGAAATAAAGTTATGAGCAAAAAAGAGTACATTCATCCTGAAGCTTTGGTCGAAACCGACTGGCTGGCTCAACATCTGAATGACCCAGGAATTCGGGTAGTAGAAAGTAATGAGGATGTGCTGCTTTACGATACCGGGCACATTACTGGAGCGGTCCATATTGATTGGCGGCGAGATCTGCAGGATGCCTTAGTACGGGACTACATCAGCCCACAGGCCTTTGCAGAGCTTTGTGGACGGAATGGAATCACTCCCGACACCACAGTGATCTTTTACGGTGATAAGTCGAACTGGTGGTCATGTTATGCCCTTTGGGCTTTTCGCCTTTTTGGTCATACGAAGGTGAGAATTCTGAACGGGGGTCGGGATAAGTGGGTAGGGGAGAAAAGAGGCTTAACCCGCGAGAAAGTAAAAGTTCCTGCAACGAACTATCCGGTGCCCCCATGCAGGCTGGATTCGGAGATTCGGGCTTTCTACGAAGATGCTTTGGCCTTTAGTCAGAAGAAACTCCCACTGATCGATGTTCGTTCCCCTGGTGAGTTCAAGGGTGATGTCACACATATGCCCGAATATCCACAGGAGGGAGTTCTCAGGGGTGGCCACATCCCTGGTGCGAAGAGTGTTCCTTGGAAAACTGCGGTAAAGGAGGATGGAACCTTTAAATCAGCGGAGGAGTTGGAAAAAATCTATGTTGAGGGTTGCTCTTTGTCGCCTGAAACGGAGGTGATTGCCTATTGTCGGATCGGGGAGCGGTCGAGCCATACCTGGTTTGTCCTGAGTTATCTATTGGGCAGGAAAAAAGTGCGTAACTACGATGGATCTTGGACGGAGTGGGGAAACCGAGTGCGTGCCCCAATCGAGCGATCGAATTAGATTAAGGGTTTCCGCTGGGCGGAGTAGTAGGGGCAGGTGGTGTTGCGGAGCTGGGAGTGGCCGGTTGATAGTCCGTCATCTGACTCACCTGTTTTTGTGCCATTCGGTAACCCATAATATTCAAGTCGAAGCTCATGAAGAAGCCCGAGGGAACTGGAATATTGATGGAAGATAATTCGGATGTCTCGTAATTGAAATCCATCCCCTTCATTGTGGCTAAGAACCAAGCGACATCGACCTCTTCGGTTAACTTCCCTTTTGTTTGAATGATGCTGAAATCGTTTTGATCGATCCAAATCAAGCCACCGACCTTGTTGATGACCTTTTCCTCGCGAGAATTAAAAGGTTGGTCGGATTTGGGTGAAAACTTGATTACGAAGCAGGGGCGATCCCTGAGTGTCTGATCCGGCATGCGGACATATTTAAAGCGAGGCGCAATTTTCCCCATATCCAACATCGCATTCACTTTTTTGGCATCCTCAACGTCCTTATTGGAATCGTCATCATCATCCGACTTCTTTTGTTTGGACTGGATGCCTCGGCCACCTGTCGCCCCTGCATAAGTTGTCTTTTGTGGTGTACTGTCGTTGTCTTTGGAGTCGTCGTTAAAGTCGGCACTGAAGGTAATGTCTTTTCCTGGCTTGATCTTGGCGGTGACTGTTTTGGTTTTATCGGGAATGACCTTGTTATCGTCGTCGAGGCGTTGGGTCACGAGTTTGAGTTGGTAGGTATATTCTTCGCGGAGCTCTCGGAGTTCCTCGTCACGTCGAATGGCATTTTGAATAATCTGGTCTACAGAAAGTTTAGAGTTCTCAACATTCGTCGCCACAGGGGCAGCTATTGCGGGGGTAGAGGGGGTGGGCGTTGGTTCGTTCGCAGGAACAGCTTTTGCGACGCGCTCGTTATTCACCTCTTCGTCTAAAGTGGTTTGGAAGTCAGGGCTAAGCTTTGGGTCGCGGGAGTTGACTTGGGCAATGAGGGGGGAGGCCAAGAGCATGAATCCAACAACAAGAAGGTTGTGTTTGCGCAAATGCATAGTTCCCCTATTTACCCTATTTATGTCTCACATCAAATTATATATCCCTGGTCCGGTCGAAATCTCCCCTTCTGTTCTGCAGGCATTCGCCAAGCCAATGATTGGGCACCGCGGGAAGGGATTTCAGGAGCTCTATGCGAGGGTACAGCCCGGCCTTCGGCAACTATTTCAGACTCAACAGCCTGTCTTCTTAGGGACGGGGTCGGCGTGGTCCGTTATGGAAGCGGCGCTGAGGAATCTGGTCCAAAAGAAGGTTTTGGTTTGCATGAACGGGGCTTTTTCCGACAAGTGGTTCGATGTGGCCCAGAAGTGCGGAAAAGATGCGGGTAAGGTCCAAGTGGAGTGGGGCATGGCGATCAAGCCTGAGATGATTGATAAAGAGCTTTCGAAGGGTGGGTATGATGCGCTGACTTTAATTCATCACGAGACTTCCACGGGAGTTTTGAGCCCGCTCGCTGAGATTGCGAAGCTGGTCCGAACCAAATTTCCCGATGTAATGCTCATTACGGATACTGTTTCTTCGTTCAGCGTGATGCCGATTCCTTTTGATGATCTGGGATTGGACGTGATGTTGTGCGGAACGCAGAAAGCGTTGGCCTTGCCTCCTGGCGCATCCCTATTTTCCGTTAGCGAGCGGGCGTACGCCCGGGCGGAGAAGGTGAAGGATCGGGGCTACTACTACGACTTTCTTGAATTCCGCAAACAGGCCGAGAGCAATATGACCCCTTGCACTCCGTCTATTTCCCATCTCTATGCATTGGAGGTGAAGTTGGCGGACATTGCCAAAGAAGGGATCGCCCAAAGGCACGAACGCCATCGGAAGAATGCGGAGCGGGGGAGGGCGTGGTTGGCGGCGAACGGTTTCGAGGTGTTTCCTGAGAAGGGCTATGAGTCGCTCAGCCTGACTTGCGGTAAAAACACGCGAAAGGTGGATGTGGCCAAGTGGATTGCTTGGCTCAAAGAAACCCACGGGGCGATTTTTGACGGAGGATATGGCAAGATGAAGGGGCTCAACTTCCGAGTTTCCCACATGGGTGATGAGACGGAGAAGGGGATGGAAGAGCTGTGGGGCCGACTGGCGGAGGGATTGAAGAAAATCGGGTAAAGTTCAACTCTCACTTTACTGCCTAGGGACTAAAGCAGAACGCAACATTGGAATTTCGAAAAAAACGCACGTATTTTTGTAATTAACTCCAAATATATTGATTGACCGATTGCTGGGCGGGGTCAGGGTTGCGTAGTTCAACAAGCGTTTTAGCAAACAATCGTGGCGATGTGTGAATACAAACAAGCACAAACCAGTGGATATATGGATAAATGATTAAGAATATCACACGGATTCTCGGCGGCTTTGCGGCCGTGGCCAGCTTATCCCTCGCGGACAGCGCCCCGGAAGCATCCGCTCAAGACACTAAAAAGATGGTTCAAAATAACTTCGTTGAGACCGCCCAGAAGGGCATCAAGCTCAGCGGATACGTCGATACTGGTTACAGTTACAACTTCACAGGCGCCGCCAACGGCACCTCTGACGTAACGGGCCGTATGGGTTCCGACACCGCCGCAAAGGGTGACTTCAACTTGTACGCGTTCAAGATCGCCCTCGAAAAGGCGTTGACCTCGGAAAATAAGGCTCAGGCCGGGTTCCGTGCCGATGTTATGATCGGTGAAGACGCAAACTTCCTGATCAACCGTGTCACGGGCTACACTCAGAATAACAACCAACAAAACTCAAACTCTCTGTTCCTCGAGCAGGCCTACGTCGAGATCCGCACCCCTGTGGGTAACGGCTGGGACTTTAAAGTAGGTAAATTCGTTTCGATTCTCGGCTACGAAGTGATTGAGCGTCCCGCCAACATGAACACCACCTATGGATTGCTCTGGCAGCAGATGCCCCTCTACTACACCGGTGTACTCTCGTCCTATAAGTTCGACGATTACCTCGATGTTAAGTTGGGCGTTGTCAACGGTTCACAGACTGACAACAACACAACTACCTCCGGTGGTGGCGACGGTTGTGCGGTTCTTGCGGCGTTGAACGTGACTGCTCCTGGTGGCAACGCGAACTGGAGCAACAATTTTCAATACAGCTCCAATAACGACAACAGCAAGCTCCTCTGGATACCCAGTTCAACAATAACGTCAGCTAGTTCGACCAGTACTGGAGTTGAAAATGCCTCTACTGGCACTGGATACGCCTTTATCTACAACTCCTGGGGTAATTGGGCTCCTAGGTTTGCCGATGATAAACTTTTGTTCGCGTTCAATGCGCTCTTAGGCACCGCCAGCACGAACAATAACGATCCTTCGCAGCCTGGCACGACTTGGTTTGGTGCAGGTGCCTATGTGAAATATCAATTCAACGACTGGTTCTCGCTATGCGGCCGTGGTGAGTACCTCGGTGGTAATAATCCAAAAAAGATCGTCGGATATGCTTACAACGGTACTGGGTTAAGTCTTTGGGAATATACTCTGACTGCCGGTTTTAACGTGATTGACAACCTTCTGATTCGTGCGGAATACCGTTTGGATTGGGGTAGCGCTTCCGTCAATGACGACTTAACCAATGAGTTTGGCAATTTAGCAACCACAAGTTCTGGCCCGGGTCATTACGTCGGGGCGGAAGTGGTCTACAGCTTCTAAAGATTATTTAGAACAAGACTCTTAAACAAAACCCCTGGGACCAGTGATTGGGCCCCCGGAGTTTTTGTTGTTAGGGATAATACTGAATTCCCGGAGACTAGCTGGGACAGCCCGCCATACCTAACTAGGCGGCTTTGCGGGATTCTTTGCGTTTGATAAGGGGAGGGCGATGCCCCTCGGCCACAGCCTGATTAATGATTACTTCTTCGACGTCATCGCGGGATGGAATTTCGTACATCAAATCGAGCATCATGCCTTCGAGCAGGCTACGAAGCGCACGGGCTCCAGTACCTTTTTTGAGAGCTGCTTCGGCCAGAGAGCGAAGGGCATCCCGAGTGAAGTTGAGTTTCACCCCTTCCATGCCGAGCAGTTTGGCGTATTGACGGGTCAGTGAATTCTTCGGATCGGTCAGGACAAGAATCAGTTCATCGACCGTTAGAGGATTGAGGTGAGACAAGACGGGAAGGCGGCCAATAAATTCAGGAATCATACCGAAGCGGAGTAGGTCATCCGGCTCGGTATAGCGAAGGAGTCCGAGACCTTCTTCGGCGACTTGGGCTTTGGCTGTCAGGCTCGCGCCGAAGCCCAGCGAACGGCCTCCCATCCTTTTATGAACGATCTCCTCAAGTCCGACAAAGCCACCTCCGCAAATAAAGAGAATATTCTGGGTGTTGACCTGGATATGTTCGGCTTGGGGATGCTTGCGTCCGCCTTGTGGGGGGACGTGACAAACCGTTCCCTCCAGAATCTTTAGAAGACCTTGCTGAACCCCTTCGCCAGAAACATCCCGCGTGATGGATGCACTTTCGGATTTTCGGCCGATTTTGTCGATCTCATCGATGTAGACAATTCCTAGCTCGGCTCGTTTTACATCGTAATCGGCATTTTGAAGAAGTCGCAAAATGATGGTTTCCACGTCTTCGCCCACGTATCCCGCTTCGGTTAGGGAAGTTGCGTCTGCGATGGCAAAGGGGACGTCTAAAATCCGTGCAAGAGTACGCGCGAGAAGGGTTTTTCCCGAGCCTGTCGGTCCAATGAGGAGGATGTTGCTTTTCTCGAGCTCGACGTCCGCATGGTCTGTCGGAAGGGTGTCGGTCTGGGGGGCACGGACTCGTTTGTAATGGTTGTGAACGGCTACAGCGAGAGTGCGTTTGGCCCGATCCTGGCCGATGACATGGCGATCCAGTTCCGCACGGATCTCACGGGGTTTTGGGAGGGTCTTTAAAATTCTTTTTCCAACGGGACTGTCTCCCGCTTCTCGATTTAGAATATTTGTGCAGAGGGTGATACAGTTATCGCAAATATAAACCCCAGGCCCCGCGATAAGCTTTTTAACCTCTGCATGGCTTTTGCCACAGAAGGAGCAGAGGGTGAGGTGAGTGGGGCGGGCCATCGGGCACCGACTTTACTTCTTCGTTGATTCCTCTTTGCGGAAGGAGACGACATGATCGACCAAGCCGTATGTCTTGGCGTCCTCGGCGGACATAAAGCGATCTCGGTCGGTATCTTTTTCTACCGTTTCAAAGGTTTGGCCCGTGTGGTGAGCAAGGATTTCATTTAGACGCTTCTTTGCGCGAAGGATTTCCTGGGCCTGAATGCTGATGTCGGTGGCTTGGCCTTGGGCTCCGCCTAAAGGCTGGTGAATCATGATCCGGGCGTTGGGTAAGCAGTAGCGTTTTCCTTTTGTTCCGGCAGCGAGGAGGACGGCTCCCATGCTGGCAGCTTGTCCGATGCAGTAGGTGTTCACCTCACAGCTGATGTACTGCATCGTGTCGTAAATGGCCAAACCCGCGGTGACGTAACCGCCTGGGGAATGAACATAGATGCTGACGTCTTTTTTGGGGTCCTCCATTTGCAGGAAGAGGAGTTGGGCGATGATCGAGTTGGCCATGCTGTCATCAATCGCCGTGCCAATGAATATAATCCGATCTTTGAGGAGGCGGGAGTAGATATCGTAGGCGCGCTCTCCACGCCCCGTCTGTTCAATGACGCTAGGGACAAAGTAGTCTGCTTTCGGATCCATGCTCATGTATGGAAATTACCCGCGAACGGCGTGTTGCAAAAGAAAATCAACGGTTTTTCTGCGCAAAAGAGTGTCAGCAAGTGAGGGTAAGACATTCGATTTTTGAAGCCGCTTGGCAAAGAGGCGGGCGTCTTGACCCGATTGTGCGGCAAGAATCGCGATTTCTTGGACGACTTCCTGCTCCTCAACTTTCAGGCCTTCGGACTCAGCAATCTTACGCAGTAGAAAGCTAAGCTTAACGTTCTCCTCCGCATTTTGGCCTGCTGTTTTAAGGATATCGTCTTTGTGTTTGATTAGCTCCTCGTTGGAGACACCACGGCGCTGGTTTTCCTCCACGAGTCGGGCCACAAGACGTCGGCGCTCGTCTTCGAGGAGAGGCTCAGGAACGTCCATTTTGGTCGAGGAGAGGAGGGCTTGGGTCACCGCGTGGCTTTCCTCATTGCGATGGGCGGAGTTTCGTGAAGCGGTTAGATCTTCACGAATTCTGGATTCGAGTTCCGCTTTGGGCATTTTATAGTTTTCTTGGCAGAAGGCCTCATCCACATCCGGAACATGTCGCTCTTTCAGCTCCACAAGAGTCACCTGATAGGTGCCTGTCTGTTTCTGGAGTGAGGCATGGGGAAAATCGGCAGGGAATTTGACTTCTACTTTTCGAGTTTCACCTGGCTTCATTCCAAAGAGGGCTGGCACAAATCCTGGCAGGAAAGCGTCGGGCTTAAGGAGAACCCATAGTTTTTTCGCTTCGCCCACTTGACCTGCCTTGGGGTCTATTTCGAGAATCTTTTTGCCCCCACAGGTTCCCTCGAAGTCGAGGATGGCGTAGTCGCCCTCTTTGGCCGGACGGGGTTCGAGGGTGTGAAAGTGAGCCATAGGCTCGGCCAGTCGAGTGAGGGCAGATTGAATATCTGCATCCGTGACAGGTTCAGGATTTTTCTTTGGAATCTTGAGCCCTTTTGCGGCGGGGACTTTGAATTCAGGAACCAGATCCACGCGCAGGATAAATTTGAACTTCTTGTCCTTTTCGAAATTCGCCTCCTCAACAGCGGGATCGTCTACGAGATGAAGTTTCTCTTTTTCGACCGCGTGACGAAGACCCTCTCGCAGAAGGCTATCTTTGAGCTCATTTTGAATATCGGGGGCGTAGCGACGACGCACCATGTCGAGCGGGGCGTGGCCTGGGCGAAATCCTGGAAGTCTGGCGGATTTTTGGAAGGAGAGAGTGACCTTTTCTTCCGTTAGACGGACCTGATCGGCAGGAATTTCGCCTTTGAGGCGGCGGCGGCAACCGCCCATGTTTTCTAGTGAAACTTTCATATGCAGCCTTGAAACCTACGCAAGGAACCTTGGAGAGCCAAGGTAAGATTAGGTGATCGTGTCTTTAGACGCAGTCCCCAAGAGCTCTTATTTTAGAATCCGCTTTGCGGTACGACTGCTTCGGGGGCAGATACCTTTTTCGCGGAGGGCATCGCAGGTGGCTTCGATCTGTAAATTCACGCGTTTCGGGCTGAAACCGTGATCTTTTGTCACGATCGATTCGCGCACGTCCAGGCAGTGGTCGTGAAACTCGACAATCTTTTGGCAATCTACGCAGACAAAGTGTCCATGGCGGGGGTGATCGGCAAAATTTGGATCGTACAGCGGGGTGGATTGACCGATGCCGACTTGGCGTAGAAGTCCTGCGCGAACGAGAAAGGAGAGGGTGCGGTACACAGTCGCCCGGGAAACCTTGCGATCTTTTCTGCGGGACTTTGCGAGAAGGGATTCAGCCGTGAAGTGTTCCCGAT
>Ga0214921_10005070_pt1 | contig 18862 bp, 9 predicted proteins | sample LL1505_MetaG_FD_177992 | JGI IMG/M metagenome (GOLD analysis project Ga0214921, IMG submission 177992) | Freshwater microbial communities from Lake Lanier, Atlanta, Georgia, United States - LL-1505 | ecosystem: Environmental > Aquatic > Freshwater > Lake | place: USA: Georgia | collected 2015-05-28 | reverse complement strand
ATAAATAGAATTTATAAATAAAATAATAAAAAAATACAAAAAATATGAACTTTATTAATTACTAATATTATTTATTTTTAATCTATTAGTAATCTATTTTCTTAATTCCCGTGCTCCATTATATATATATATATATATGATGATAGAAAAATATGTTAAATATAAAAAAATGTATTTAGATTTAAAAGGTGGAACAATACTTGTACTAAATAAAGCAAGCAAACAAACAAAGAAACATGAATTGATATATATAAATGAAAAATATTCATTTAGATTAGATAAAACCCAAAAAATCGTAATATATGATGGCGATATAAAATTAAACGATAATGATAGTAATGAAATACTTTATAGATATAGAGATGTATCACCTGAAAAAATAGCCATGGACGATAATAATTTTAAAAAAAATAAAAATGGAACTTTTACAGCAAACAAAATAATTGATCTTGTAAAATCATCAAACAAAAAAAATATCGGTATTTCTTCGGATTTAATAGATTTTTATGATGATGAGTTTATCTTGGATAAGTGTATAATAGATCCATCTTATGGGCGAAAAAAATTTATAGAAAATTATTCAACCAATGCTAATAAAGAGATTTTTAACTGTTATGAAATACCTAAGACATATACAAATTTTAGTATTATCGATGAAGATGAAGAAACATATACACGAAATAATAAATAATAAATAGATTAAATATCTAAACTAAAAGACATAATTTTAATTAACATTTAATATTAATTCATTATGAAAATTAAAATCAATAATATAATGTTTTAAAGGTTCTATATATCCATATTTATTAATACAAATTAGAGAATTATATATATCTTCATACTTGGTACTAAAATTATAAATTTTTTCATAAATTTTATTATCATATGATGATGCAACAATATTAGAAACAAAATTGATATTATATGTAATATATTTAGTTTTTTCATTATAAATATAATGTGAATATTTAAATATTACATCAGTATAATTTTTAAAACCTAAACTATTTGAATAAAATATTTTATTCCATTTTTCATTTAATTTATTATATTGTATATATCTTAGTTTTTCTTTATCATTTAAAATAGTTCCAAATCCTCGACATCTATATTTATTTATAATTTCTATAGGATCTTTTGAACCTGCAAAATATTTATAATCTATATTAATCATTGTAAAACATGCAGAAATACATGTTGGAGTCATTTTAACTGTATTACCATCATAATATCCTCTAACAATTGGTAAATGAAATGCAGAAACAGTTGAAAAGAAATCATTATATTTAATTTTAAATATTTCGATAGTTCTTGGTAATAGAGGTGAAGATAATTTATATTTTAAATTTTCACTAAAAGATATAATATTTTCATTATTTTGATTAAGAATAATTTGCATATCTTCAATTGATGCTAAATTAATTTCATCTAGATATTTATTATTAGTTATAATATTATTAATTTCTTTATTTTTTTTATATTCACAATACATTGGATAAATAATATTTTTAATATCTTGTGAATTAATATTTTTAATATCTGTAAAATCATTTAAATGGGTTTTTATAAATTCGTTATTTATAAAAACTGTTAATAATTTAATAGATTTAATATTAATTTCATGTTCAATATTTTGTTCAATACATGATTTAATTGAATAAACTTTATCAATAAATTCTAATCCATTTAAATTACACATAATATCAATATCTGAATCACGATAATATTCATTAATATAAAATATAAAATCTTCTGGATTAAAATTATTAATATCTATACAATTTAACATAATTGGATTAAAATTTGGCAAACAACATGCTATTAATGATCCTGATAATGCAATATTATCAAAATTTAAATTTTCAAAAATATCTTTATTTATTCCTGAACAAAATAAATTTAATCTAAATTTAAATGTTTGTAAATTACAAATACCATATTTTATTTTTTCATCATAAACAAGACATGTTCCCATAATATTATTATGTATATCATATAATTCTTTATTAATTAATATTGGTAAATATGGTGAATTAAAATTTGAAATTGTATAATCGATTGGTAAATTTGGTAATAAATTTGCAGTATCTATATCAAATATAAAACGATCATCTTTATTAATATGTTTTTTCTTAATAGATTCTTCCATATAAAAAGTCAACCATGCATATGAAAATAAATATTTAAATACAAAATAATATTTTGAAATAAATTTTGTATCTATTAATATTTCTAAAATATATTTATTATTAATAATATAATGACATAATTCTTTAGAAGATAATAAATTCATTACTAGATAATAAAATTCGGGACTTTCAATAATTTTACTCTCTTGAATAAATTTACTAAATGTTTCTATATTCATATGTTCATAAATTGAATGTGTCGTTATTCTATATAATTTATATCCTTTATTATTTAAATTAGATGATGCATCAACATATAATTGTTTACGATAAATATGTGCAAGATAATTATCACAATCTGCAGAAGATATTTTATTTAGAATACCTCTAACATATTCATCTTTAATTTGATTAGTTGTTGATAAATTAAATTCTCTATTTATAAAACTCAGAGATATATTTAGTTTACAATTAAATTTTAATGCCCAATATGTTCTCTCATTAATAGTTTGTAAAATATTAATTTTATTAATTAATATTTTATCATCATTATATTCAGATGCCATATAATCATTTACTAATTTTAAAAAAATATAATTTTCAAAATTACAAACACCATTAAATTGTAATAAAAAATTTTTTATTTTTTCTTCATTTATATTTGAAAAATTTAAAATTAATTCATTCTGATCAACTTGTGTAAAAAATTTCCTATCAATATTAAAATATTTACTCAAAAATTCATAACTCTGAACTTGTAAACTATCTAAAAATATAGAATTTTTAATTATATTTGTTGAAACAGGAATTAATGTATAATTTATTATATTTTTAATATCTTGATCTAATTTTGTATTTTTTAAACATAATATTAAAATTCTTCCATAATCTTTATGAATATCATCAATTATAATAGAATTAGGTTTATTTTGATTAAATATATTATCAATTAATATCATTATTATATATATTTAAAATATATTAATTATAAAATAAATGAAATTCAATTTTTATACAATATAAACATAATATTCTTCTTTTAATTGAATATAATCTTTTTTAATTAGATATTCTAATCTAGGGAGTAAATTTTTATCTTTAATTTGGAAATAAGTATTTTTAAGATTAATAGTTTTTAATAAATCATTAAATTGTAATCCTAAAGGTAAAACTTTTAAAATTTTAATTATATAACAATCAATTGTATTATTAATGTCAAATGTATCAATTTTTTTTTGATTAATTATATTTTCAGTATTTTCTTCATTTAAATTTATATTTTTATAAATTATACCAAATTCTATATTATTATTATTTTCTAATATAATTTTATATGTTAATAAAATATCAATATTTTTTTTTATAATATTAATTGTTTTTATATCATTATTAGATATAATTAATTCAGATATTAGATCATCTAAAGAAATACTTTTTTTATTAGATACTATAAATAATATAGATATTTGAATAATATTTCCAGATATTACAAAATCATTTAATTCAATATCAATAAAACTATTTTCTAAAGACCATTCAATATTTTTATATACATATTTTAATTTATAATATTCTTCATATGTTTTTAAATAGACTAGAATTTCATTTGGTATACATAAATTATATTTATGTTTATCTTTCCATTTATTTTTAGAGATTATAGTATTACATATATTATAATCAATTGGATAATTTGAATTAATTGTTATCGATTTTAATTCTTTATTAAAATCTTTATTAATATTAATTTCATCTAAATATTTTATAATTTTATCATAATTTGTATCATCAGAATTATTAAAATTAATCATAATTAGATTTAAATAATTAATAGTTTCATCATTTATATCATATTTAAAAAAGATATCAATAGAATTGTATAATATATTTAAAAAATAATGAGTTTTATGAGATTTTAATATAATTTTCGTAATATTTGAAACTATTTGTTCAATAATATCTTTTTTATAATCATTTAATTTCTTCTTTAAAATAATTAATGATATAACAATATATTTTATAAAATTTTTATCTTGATTAAAAATATTTTCACATGATTTAATAATATTATTATGGATACTATATGGTTCAATGTCATTTTTTGAATAATCATATAAAATATTGAAAATTTCACATATAATTGCAAAATCTAAAAATAAATTACAATCTTTATATTTATCTAAAGTTATAATAAAACTTTTTTCTATATTTTTTATTATACTATCCATATAATTAATAAATTCAATATTATAATTATTTATATTCATATATTTAATGATGTTATAATAGTCATTATTAATTTTATCTTTTGTTAAATTTAATTTTGATAATATGGTAATAATTGGTAATTTATTTAATATTGTTTTTATATTAGAATTATAAGTTATTTTATCAACATATTTATTTAATCTTTCAATTGTTTTTATATTAGAATTACAAGTTAGTTTATTAGTATATTTATTTAATCTTTCAATTAATTCAAAATCTAATATTAAATCATCATAATTTAAACTAATGTTAGATTTGAAAACTTTTTCTATTTCACTATAAAAAATATCTATTAACGCATGATGATAATAACTAATATTTCTAACAGGAACATGAAATAATAATGAAATTAATAAATTATATGCACATTCAATATGTTCATTAGATGTATTATTAATAATAGGTTGAATAATTTTTTCAATAATAATAGTTTTATTTGTATTAAATAAAATTTCACCATAAAAAATATTAATTAATGTTTCATTATAATTATAATCGTAATTATTAATATTAATATCTTTAATATTTTTTCTAAGATATAAATAATTAAATAATTTAGTTATTTTTTTCATTTTATTTACTAAATCCATCATTATTATATCTATTTTTTTATTAAATTGGATTTTATCATTTATATAATTTTTTAATTTATTATGAATTAAATTATATATATCAGATTTATTTGAGATTCTAATAAAATTATATATGTCTAAGTTATCATTCGAATAAAATACTTTATCAAGATATGTATCAATGTCATATTTTTTTTTAATTTGAAAAACATTATAATTATCAAATAGTATATCCATTTATTATATATTTTAAATATATATATAATAAATATATTAAAGATTCAATTTTTTATAATTATAAATCATATATACAAATTAAATAATTTGGGATAATATTTAGAGATATATTATTGGATAAATATTTAATTTTAATTATATCTTTATTTAAATATTTTTTATCAAATGATTTTTGTTTATCACTATCTAAAATATTATTATATATAATTTTATCATCTATTATAAAAAATACATTATCAAATTGATTAAATAAAACAATTGGTATTTTATGATATTTATTTAAAATAAATAAATCAATAATTCCTAAATAAAAATATTCTTTCTGTAAAAATAATTTTGTCCTATAATCTTTAATTAATTTATCTTTTTTAATTTTAATTATATCTTTAAAATTTTCATATAATATATCTTGATTATTCTCATTCATAATCCAATCATATATATATGATTTAAAAATATTTGCTAAATCTGTTTGTAATATAGAATAATATCCTAAATTTCTAAATTGAATATCGGATAAATTATTAATAATCCAATAAAATGAATTTGCATATGATCTAAAAATAATATTATTATTAATAATTCTTTGATAAAAAATATTATTTATTTTTTCAATAGGAAAAATAAAATTTTCATCATTAATTGTTTTTGAATTTTTAATAATTTTTCTTTTACCAATTATTGGAATATTAGATTTACCAAAAATTTCACTTAATATCTTATTTACATTTAAATTATTACTTTTAATTATTTTTTGCTCATCACGATATGTATAATTATTAAAATTTACAATATCTGAAATAAAATATTGATCAATAGATAATATTTCTAATGATTTTAATTCATTATTAACTAATTCATTACTAACTCTTGATATATATTCTATTAATTTTTCATTTGTCAATGTAAATACACATTTATTTTTAACCCAATCACAATGATTATTAATATTACATTCATCTTTTATTTTATTATTAATACATAAATCACGATTATTTTTAATCTCATAATTATTTATCTTTTTATCATTATTTATATTAACTAATTTTATTTCATTTTCTCCACCTTTTAATTTATTTTTATTATTTAATTTATTATATAATTTAATAATATCTGAATCTTCGTCATATTCATATATAGAATCTATTGTTCTTTCTGTTTCTTCAGAATTAATTATTTTATTATCATTTCTATATTCATAATATGATTGTTTAGATCTATCAATTATATTATTATTAAAAATATCATATATTTCAATAGAAGTTATTTTGAATAATATTTTTTTAATTTCATTTATAGAGTCTTCGTCAATATTAGATAATATTTTAATAATTTTATTTTTAATTTTATCATATAAATTTAAATAATTTGCTAATTCAAAACGAAATAATTCATAATGTTCATTTTCATATAATTCTTTTTGAATATTTATAATTCTATCATCTATATTTATATTTTTTGATCCTTTTTTTATTTCTAAATCAATAATATCATATAATGATCTAGATTCAAGAATATGATTTGGTAATAATTTATTTAATTCATTTTTAGATATAGTAATTTTTTCAACTGGAATTGAAATTTGAGAATCTATTGTTATAGCAATAATAGTATAATTATTATTTTTATTATCAGTATAAATAAAACCATATGGTTTTATGTTGATATATTTAGATATATTATTTAAAAATGTTAATGTTTTATCAATTGGTTTTACATATTTATCAAATTCTGTAATGATCGGGATTTCATATAATGTTCCAGAAGGTTTAGTTGGTATTAAAAAATTAGTATCTGAAACTAAATATTTACATTTATTTCTCAAATCAATTATTTGTTTAATACAAATAATATTATTACTTAATAATGTATAATAAATATTTTTTGCATTCATTATTTTAATATTTGTAAATGATATATTTTTACATGACAAATTCATATAATTAATTAAATGAGATATTATATCAGATTTATTAATATTAAAAATAGAAATTATATTAATATTTTTTTCATTGCTTTTTTTTAAAACTTCAACAATTGGATAATAATTATTATCTTCTTTTAATAATATAATATTTTTTCTAATTGGATCTTGATAATATATTAAATTTTCTATATTTTTACATAATAATATATAATCTGTCTCAAGTGTTGTTTCTTGAACTCTCTTTTCTATTATATATATATTAATTCCTTCAGGTATTAATATTCCAGGAATATTAATTAGATCATCAGTTAAAGTATGGTCTAATTCTAAATTAGAATTTAAAGTATTTAAAAAATTATCAACACTATTAAATTGTGTTTTAAGATCACCGGAATTAGCAAAAATAAAATATTGTTCATTTTTAATTCCATTAATAATTTTATTTTTAATTTCTATTAATGTCATATCTAAACATGATGCAACAGCATTTAAAAATGGATATTCATCATTACTAGAGCCAAATTTCATAAAATATCCGGTTTCTGAAGATGTTAAATAATTATTTTTAATTACTCTAGTTTTATTTAATAATTTATTACAAAAATAATCTAAATATTTTGATAAATAACCAAATCTTCCTGGTAACATTTTATTTGAATCTTGTAATATATACAATTTATCACCAGATATATTTTTTGTAGTATTTTTATTTTGTAATTTACCTGTACATTGTAAATGATAATCTTTTTTTGCTTTATTTTTAGAAATTCCCGGATCTTTTTTAAAACAACAAGGCATACATAATCCATTTGGATTATTTGATCTTTGTAAAAATCCAACATACATATATTCATTATTGATATCTGGATTACATGTATAATATAATGAATTATCCATTTTTATTGCTTTAATTATAACTTCTTTTTTCTTTTTACCTTCAGTAATAACTACTTTTCTCTCATATTCTCCAGTTTTAGAATTTAATATATAACCTGTTTTTGTCATTTCATCTATTGTTTTATCGGTATATAATATAGGTCGTCTATTTTTATCTCCAGAATTTTGACATGATCTTGTCCATTGATTTTGTCCTTTCTCAGGTTTAAAACCAATTCTCTCTTTATCTAATTTAGTAATTTGTTTAATATTAGAATTATCTTCAATATCTGTATTAATAATTTCATCAACTTTATTTCTTCTTTTTGCAATATTAGTTAAAGTTTTTAATTTATCTTTTATTTTTAATCTATGAGGATTTTTATTAAAATATGTATCAACATATAAATATAATAATATAGCCATTAATTCTAATATTTGATTTAATTGTTCTTGTGATCTTGCACCTGAAATTTTAATTTTATAGTTATCTTTATTTTTACCTTGAATATCTATACCTATACCAGGAGGTTTAAATTTAGAAATATTATCTAATTTTTTAAGTATTTTTCTAGATTTTTTTAGAGTTGGATGTTTTTTAACAACATCTTCAATTTTTTCTAAAGCATTTTTTTCAGTAATATTAAATTGTTTTGAAATTTCTATAGATAATAAATTTGGTATAAATTCATAATTTCTTAAAAAATGTATTATTCTATTTTCTATTTTTGCTTCATTTTCATATTTAGAAATTCTTTTATATCTTAAATATGTTCCATATTTAGATTTATCATTTTTTTCTATATTTTTAGATTGTCTTTTTCTTGGATCAATAACAATTGAAATATAAGGGAAAAAATATCTAGCAAATTCAGATAAATCATTATGATTTATTGTACATTTTTTAGGTAATTCAAAATGTTGTATTGTATTAATAAATGCATATTTAAAATGAAAATCATCTGGTTGTATTAATTGAATTTTTTTATTTTCTTTATTTATTTTTTCTATTAATTCTCTAATATTTAAATATGTTGCTTCAATATCTGTAATTGTAGCTTGATCTTCTTCTTTCCATTGTGTTTTATATTCCATTCTACCAGTTTCAAATAATGTTACCGCAATATATTTATTTACAGAACCACCTTTTGAATTAATTTTAATTTTAAAATTAATCCCATATGGAGAATTTTCAAACCATTTAGCTAATACAGCTTGTTTATCTGTTTCTTGATTTTCTTTATAAAATTTAATAATTAATTTATTACCATGAGTTTGATATTGAAGAAATGGATATTTTTCTGATACTATAAATGAATCAAATATTCTATATAAACTAATATTTTCTTTATCATATATTGTTTTATATTGTAAATTTATATGAATTACAGCTTGTGTAATAAAATTAGATTTTAATACCGACATATAATCTAATTTTTCTATTTTAACTTGTTCTATGGTTCTTGTTATTTCTCCTTCTAGTAATAAATCATTCTGAATATTTTGAAAAACACTTAATATTTTATTAATTTCAAATCTTTTTAAATCTTTATTTGAATTAACATAATCTACAATATGTTTAAATTCATCTTGTGTTATTTCATAATAATATATTCTAATATAAACATCATATAAATTTCTTAGTTCATCAATATCAACCTCATAATTAGATCCTATATCATTATAAATATCAATCATAAATATTTCATTATTAGTATAATATCCATCATATTCATTCATAACATTATATTCATCATTTTCTCTTTTAATTTTAGAACCATATTTTTTTATATTATCTTTTAAAAGTTTTAAATTACCTTTTAATTTTTCATATATATGTAGATGTTCATTTGGTTCAATATCAATAGATAATAATTCATTTTTTGTAATCCATTTTTGCCCTAACATAATTTTATCTTTAAAATTAACATTTTTACCATTTATTATTGTATTATATTCATATTCTGACCATAAATACATTCTTGAAGGTATTATATATGGTGTATCTTTATTAAATTTATTATCAATTTGAATACTATTACATATTTTTTGTTTAATAATTTTTATAGTATCATTATTGAATATATATTGATTAAATACATAATTTTTTATAAATACATTTTTTAATATATTGTCATAAACTAATGTATTTTTATCTTTTGGGAAAATACACATTTTTTCCATTTTTTCATCTCTATCTTCATCACTTTTTTCAATAGCTAAATCTATTAATTCTTTTATTTTATTTGGATTTTGATCTATTTGAACTTCATCATCTTTATACATATTTTCTAATTCTTCAATATCATATGTATTATCAATATCTATAATTTCATCTTCTTGTTCTTCATTTAAATTTAATATATTTTCTGTTAATATATTATTTTCACTATTATCATTATCATCATCATCATCATCATCATCATTATCATCGTCTTTATTATAACGTTTTAAACTATTATATAAACTAGATGATCTAAATAATTTATATGATCTAGATAATTTAGAATCAATAAGCATAGAATTAGATGTTGTATAGTCATTTTTTTCATCATCTTTATCATCTTCATTATCTTTAATAGAATTTTTTTTTAATTTTATATTAGCATTTCTATTAAATATAGCTTGATAATTATATTGTGATTTAACAATAAATTTTAAATTAATAAAATGAGTATCAAACCATTCTTTAGAAAATTTTTGTATAATATCATTTCTTTTTTGGGAACTTTTAATAATATTTTGTATAGAGGATAAAATATGTTCTGTTAAAAAAAAGAATTTATACCAAAATTCTCCATAAAAATTATTTAAAATATTTAATTCTTTATCATTTAAAGAAATTAACGTATCAAAAAAATTTAAATCTTTTATTTTTTTAAATATTTTTAACATCTCATTAGACATTAATCCTCCTACAAAAATATAATATTGATATTGGATTTTTCTATTATCATTTTTATATTTATATATCAATTTAATTGGTGAATTCATTAATATAATATAAGATATTATATTAATATTTAACAAAATATTTATAATAATTATTAATTAATAATAACAATATCTTTATTAATTTGTAATAATTGTTCTTTAATTTCATTACAATAATAACCATTTTTTAAAATAATAATACATTCATTATCTATTATTATTTTTGGATTATATATGATTAAATTATAGCCATATAAATATTTACTTTCTTTTTCTTTTGAATTATCTAAAATACCAGATATTTTTTCTTGTTTTAATCCTAATGTGAATAAAAATTGTGTATTATATGATGCTCCAAATACATATATATTTAAATTTGTATTTTCTATAATATTATTACATCTATTTATAAAATTATAATAATTATCTAATGTTGAAAAAAATAAATCATTATAATTATATATACTAATGTCATTTTCTTTTTTTTTATTACTTTTTTTAACATGAAATAATATACTATGATTTTCATAATCTATTACATTAATAATATTAAATCCATTATATTCTAATAACCATATTATATTTTCTTTGTTTAAAAATATTGTATGTTCAAAAAATATTCCAAGAAATGGGGATATTTCTTTTAATCCAATATATTCCATATTAGGAACACCAAAAAACATCTCCCCATTTTCTTCTAATATTTCATAACATTTCTTTAAAAATAGATTAGGTTCATAAATATGTTCAAATAAATGAGAATGTATTATAATATCTATTTTTATACTAGTATAAAAATTATTATCAAAAAATCCTTCAATAAATTCAATATTATCATTAAATAATATATCTTTATTTTTATTTGGTTCTATAATATACCATTTTTTATATTCTAATGATTTATTGGCAATTTTACCTGATGGATCACCTATTTCTAAAATATTTTTATTTATTATAATGTCTTTAATTGAATTACAAAATAAATTAAAATAATTTTCCCATACTTTTCCAATTGATGAATAATTATGAGAATTTGAATATAATTCTTCTAATAATATTAGTTTATCTAATTGAATTGTTTTACATTCTAAACATTGTGAAAATGATAAATTATTATATTTAAATTCATAATTATTTTCACAACAAGATAATTTTATTGGCATATTTTCTAAACAAAATATATTTTTTATTTTATTATTACAAATGCCACATAATATTCTTTCCATATATTTATTTATACATAATATATATTTAAATTATTTCTTCTAAAAAGAAAAATAACTTTTGAATAAAAAAAAATGGAAAATTCTTATCAATTAAATCATCTTGTGATAATGATCCAAACCATATAGCAACAAAAAAAGGAAAATAACATACTGAATTTTTTAAATCATTTTCATATTCAGTATATGAATAATTTTTTATATTATTTTCTATTAATTTTTTATAATAATAATTCTTAAAAATTGGAAAATTTAATTTAATATTATCTAAATCAAAACTCTCTATTAAAAAAAATATTAAATCTTGAACACCTTTGCCAATAGTAATATATTGCCAATCTAAAAATATGGGTTCTAAATTATTATCATAAAATATATTTGGAGATTTAACATCTCCATGAATTAATGTAAGATTATTAATAGATAATTTTTCTTGAATTTCTTGAAAATTATTTTTAATATTTTCTGCAATATTTAGTTGTTTATCTGATAATGTATTTTTCCAATTATCAACAAAATTTAACCAATTATCATTTATAAATTCTGACCAACTTGGATTAAATAATATATCATTATGTTTTTTTAATTTAGGAAATATTTTTTTTATATCTTTATTCCAAAATTTACTATGTAATAATGCTAAATTATCTATTACTTTTAATGATATATTAATATTTTCTTTATTTAAATCTAAATTTAATCTATTTAATTTATTTATATTTAAATTTTCCATTAATATTCCAATTGTATTTAAATTATCATCTCTAATTAATCCATAAAATTTTGGAAATTTTACATTTACATACCTAGAAATAACATCATAAAAATAATTTTCTCTTTCATATAAACCTAATTTAGTTGCCATTAAAGATAGTTTAGTTTCATTTTTATTTTCTAATTTTAAAACACATTCAATTTGTTTTTTATCAGTAATAATAGTTAATGCAATAACATCAGAAATAAAGCCACCTTTTAATTTATTATCATAAATAATTATATCTATAATATTTAAATTTAATGTATTTATAATATATTTTTTAATATGTTCCATTGATAATTTATTAAAATATAATATTTCTTCTAAATTAATATTATTGTAATTATTAATAGTATAATCAGCACCATTTATTAATAATTCATTTACAGAATAATTAGTTGTAATTCCTACAACACAATGAATATTTGATAATCTTGCACTCAATAATCCAGATTTAGAATCTTCAAATATTATAACTCTATTTTTTGATATATCATATTTTTTTATACTTTCTAAATATGGTTCTGGATATGGCTTTGATCTTTTACATTCACTACCAATTGTAATAAAATCTATATATTTATCTAATTTACAAAAATTTATTATTTTATTTGCAACAGGTCTATTACAATTAGTAACAATTGAACATAAATAACCTTTTATTTTTAATTCTTTTATAAACTCAATCATTCCATCTATTATTTTAATCTCATTAATATTTTCTATAAATAATTTATCTTTTAATTCAGATATTTTATTTATATCACATTTGGTTAATAACATTTGAACAACTTTTTCATCTGAATTTCCATGTATATATTTATTAAAAATATCTAAATTTAGATCAATATTATAATCAGATAATATTGATTTCCAAACATTAAAATAAATATGATCAGTATTAACTAATGTTCCATCTAGATCAAATAAAAAAACATATGATTGATTTATATAATTTTGTAATTCTAATGGTGTACCTAAAGAAAAAACTTTATCTTCATCTAATTCATAACCAAAGAAATCATATATATTAATCATTTTATCAATAATACATGATGTATATGGTTCTCCATTAAATGTAATATTATTATCTAATATATATTTACAATAATATACAAGTTGTTCAATATCATTAAAAACATAACATCCTGTATTGGCATTTGATGATATTTTTTGTTTTTCTTTTATCTCCAATATTTTATTATTAGAATCTAATTTTATATATGAATAAATTGGATTTTCAGAATATTTTTTTGTATATAAAACTAAATTAGATTCTGTATTTCTTATAATTGTTAAGATATCTTGTGTATAAAATGTATCACAATCTAATAAAACACATTTTTTATTATTTGATAAAATTTTTTTTAATCCATTATATAATGTTTCTACAGCTCCAGAAGTTTGATATTCAATCGGAATAAAAATAATTTGTGGATATTTATATTTTATAATATTAATAAAATTATAATTTTCTAAATCAATAAAATATAATATAAAAATGTTATCTTGTTCTATAAAATATAAATTATCTAATAGGTAAAATATCATTTCTTTATTTAAAACTTTAATTAAAGGTTTTGGTTCTTTATAACCTTCATCATAAAACCGTTGACCTCTTCCGCCTAATGGGATTATAATATTCATTCAATATATAAACAATTATATATTGAATATTTTAAATATTAAAATTATTTTAATTAATTAATTTGAAATATTCGCCATTATTTCTAATAATTCCAAATGAAGACATAAATCTATTAATAATAATATTATTATTAATAATCTGCTCATATAAAAAACCTTCTACAGTATGAGGTATATCTTTATTAATAAATTTAGTTAATTCATTATATGTTTTCATTAAAAGTTTCATTTCATCATAATTACCATACAAATATGGATCCATTATATCTTTAGTTACAGAAGTATATTTACCATGTGAATAACTCATATATATATAATTATTTAATAATGATTGTTTTATATTACCAATGTCTATTATATTATTATAAGTAATATCTGGTCTAATTCGAATAATAATATCATATTTTATATTATTATTATTTTCATATTTAGCACATAATTTAAATGAATTATATATTTTATATATACAACTAGATGCATTCGAAGATGTTGTTTCACAACATAATCCAGGAAACTTCAAATATTGATTTGAACTATAATTATTAATAAAAAATTTTGAATCATAATTTTCTGAATTCATATCTGTACAAAAATTTTGTAAATCATTTAAATTTTCAATATAATTATTATCATTCCATGTTGAATTAAATATATCAACATTACATCCAGATTTAATAATTGGATTAATTATATTATTCATAATATTATCTTTACATAAATTAAAAGTTCTTGTATGACCTGACATACAAATTGCTATATTTGTATTATTTTTAATATATATACTGCATAAATCATCCCAATTATTAATTAATAAATAATCAAAAAGATCATTATTAGTACACATTAAATAATAATAAATATATTGTTCTTGATTCATAACATTATTATTTAATAAATAATCAAATTCATTAATACATAAATTATATAATTTATTAATTGCATTTAAATCTCCACCAATCATTCCACTTGCTACTGTATCATTATGTTCATTATAATATGATATTTTATCATATATATTTTTAGGTTTATTAAAACTTACAATTCTAATTTTATTTTTTTTAAAAAAAATATTTGAAAAATATTTTTCATTAAAAATATCATCATCATAAAGATTTTTATGTAATCCAAAATCTATCCATTGAAAAATTTTAGAATTAAAATAATTTATATTTGCAACTTTATTTAAAAAATTTATTTTATTATTAATAATAATAATATATTCGGGATTACAGAATTCTGGACAATTCTTAAATTCATTTGAAATATTATGTATATTATTATTTTGTATTTCCCTTATTTTTTCAATTTTATCATAATACATTAATTCTTCAAATGGTATAATTATTATTTTTGTATAAATTAAATGTATATCTATTTTTTGTCTTATTTTAAGACACCTATTCACATAATTATCTATTGTAAATATAACAATTGGATTTTTTTTATTTAATATATTTTCTGCATTTAAAAAATATTCTTCTTCTGATCTAGAATATTTATTCCAATTTTCTCTATTAATATTATAATAACAGGTTACTAACGTTATATTTGTATCAAAACATGAAATATAATCTCTATTAATATTTGCTATAATATTTTGTTCAATATTAAAATTATTAATTTTAAATATAAAATATAATAATGAATGAATACTTTCATAAACATTTTTATCTGCATAATTATTAAAAAAATGTTTACTTATTTCATTACATATTATATCAAAATTATTTATTGAATCTGTAATACATATAATATCATTAATTTTATTATTATCATATTTTATTGTATAAAAAGTATTTTCTAATAAAGGAAATAATGGTAATGAATTTATATTAATATCAATATCAAATCTACTCTTTATTATATAATTATATTTAATATCATTATTATATTCATAATCTTTTATATAATCTACACATCTTTTAATTTTTTTATATTGTTTAAATATATCAATACCTTTCCATTCTTTTTTATTATCAAAATTATGCAAGTAATTATTAATAAAATCATTATCTTCTTCTATTTTATCTAAAACAATTATTTTTTTTATTTTATTATTAATATTTTTACAAATATTTAATTTACTATTAATTAATTCATCAGATAATATACAATCTGAATAAAACTTCAATTCATGTTTTATATATGGATGTAAATCAAATTGAATATTAGACATACAAATAAAAATATCACAATCAAATTTATTAATTAATTGTTCAAAATTTTCATAACATTTCTCAAATGATCTTAAATTTCCAGTTATTATTAATGCAGTTTTCATATAATTTTATTATATATATTATACATTTAAATAAAAGAATTAATAAATTTAACCTTAATGCATCACAATTCAGTTTTACAAATATTTTTTACAAATATTTGTAAAACTGAATTGTGATGCATTAAGGTTAAATTTATTAATTCTTTTATTTTATTAGGATTTTGATCTATTTGAACTTCATCATCTTTATACATATTTTCTAATTCCTCAATATAATATATATTATCTATATCTATTATTTCATCTTGATTTAATATATTATCTAATATATTGTTATTTCCATTATCGTTATCATTATCGTTATCATTATCGTTATTCTCATCTTTTTTTTGAGAATTTTAAACTATTATATAAACTAGATGATTTAGATAATTTGGAATCAATTAATATAGAATTAGAATTAGTAATATAGTAATTTTTATCATCATCTTTATTATTTTTTTTAATATAATTTTTTTTTAATTTAATATTAGCATTTTTATTAAATATAGCTTGATAATTATATTGTGATTTAACAATAAATTTTAAATTAATAAAATGAGTATCAAACCATTCTGTAGATAATTTTTGTATAATATCATTTCTTTTTTAACAGAACATATTTTGAATAGAGAATAAAATATGTTCTGTTAAAAAAAGAATTTATATCAAAATTCTCCATAAAAATTATTTAGAATATTAAAAAATAAAAGATTCAAAAAAATTTAAATATTTTATTTTATATTAATGAATTCACCAATTAAATTGATATATAAATATAAAAATGATAATAGAAAAATACAATATCAATATTATATATTTGTAGGAGGATTATTAATTAATAAATATATTTAAATATATATAAAAACATACATATATACATATATATATATATTATGTTACATATAGATCATAATGGTGGATTTTTTTCTTGTTGTACAATAAGATTAGAAAAAATAATTGAATATTTTAATAAAAATAAACAATTACCATTAATAATTGATAGTTCAGAACAATATAGATTATATAAATATAATAATAATAATGATATAACTTTTGATTATTTTATGGATTATAAACTATCTGATAATTTTAATTATATTAATGATGTTTATGTTACTAATGAAAATATGGAACAACAATTTAGTGATTATAAAAAATTAAATTATAATTTAATTGAACCTTTTATAAATAAATATTTTGAACCATCAAATGTTGTTAAAAAAATAATTCAAGAAATTGAAGAAAAATATAATATTGATTATGAAAATACATGTGTAGTTTTTTATAGAGGGAATTGTAAACAGCAAGAAACAAATTTACCATCATATAACGATTATATTGAAAAAATAAATACAATACAAAATACAAATAAAAATATAACATTTTTATTTCAATCTGATGAAACTGAATTTTTAATATATATGAATAATATATATAATAATAATATAATATTAAATGATTATATTAGACATATTAATAAAAATAATTATACCGAAACAGATAAGATTGATAAAAAAAATAATTTAGAATTTTCTCAAAAATATTTAGCAATAACAATTATAATGGCTAGATGTAAATATATAATATGTAATAGTGGTAATTGTTCATTATGGATTGCATTATATAGATTTAATTCTAATAATATTATTCAATATTTAAATCCATTAAATAGTGAAATTAAAAATGATTATTGGATCTAAATATGTTTAATTTATAAAAATTTGGAACATTATTTATTTTATATAAACTATACAATAATCCTAGTTGGACAAATTGAAGATGTTATAATTAAAAAGGAATATTGTGGTTTAGGTCTAGGAAAACAGATTATTAAAAAATTAACAAAAATAGGGATAAATAAATATAAATGTTATAAAATAATTTTAAGTTGTATAGATCGGAGCACGGGAATTAAGAAAATAGATTAATATTAATCTATTTTCTTGAAATATATTAATTAATATTAGATTTAAAAAAATGTATTTTAAATAATAAATTTAATATTTTATAAAAATTATTATGAATT
>Ga0214921_10005069_pt1 | contig 18868 bp, 15 predicted proteins | sample LL1505_MetaG_FD_177992 | JGI IMG/M metagenome (GOLD analysis project Ga0214921, IMG submission 177992) | Freshwater microbial communities from Lake Lanier, Atlanta, Georgia, United States - LL-1505 | ecosystem: Environmental > Aquatic > Freshwater > Lake | place: USA: Georgia | collected... | reverse complement strand
TTCATACTGCTGTTTCTATACCTGAAGCTTTTTCAGCTATTAATACAGACGAATTAAAGCAAACGGCAGAAGTTGAAATGGAAAAATTAGCTGAAACTTTCAGATGCAGTAAAGATCAGATAATTGAAGTTTTAGCTGTTGAAGGTTATGTATCAGATATGATTATGCAATATGCTGGAAAGTATAAAAATCCAGTGATAATATGTGGGATGAGGGGAACGGGAAGAAGGATTCAATATTTATTCGGTAATACAGCATTGTCTTTGATAAGAAATTTAAAATATCCGCTTTTGGTTATTCCCGAAGGATGTATTTTTAAAAAAATTAATAAAATTGTGTTTGCAACAGACATTTTATTGGATACAGATATACATACTTTAGACCCGTTGTTAAAAATAGGGGAGGTGTTTTTTTCTAAAGCCTATTTCGTAAGAGTAATGAGTAACGATTTAAATGTTATTGAAGAATTAAATTATCGTTCCGAGAGACTATCAGAACATTTTAAATTATTAAATCCTGAATATGCATTTATCAAATCGGATGACGTTACACTAGCGTTATTAGATTTTATACATAGTAATTCTATAGACTTAATTTCTTTGATGCCTAGAAATCATTCGTTTGTTGAAAGATTATTTATAAAGAGAGAGTCGAAAGGGATTTTGTTTAATTCTAAAGTGCCTATTTTATATTTGCCTGAAATTTCAATAAAGGACAAATTTAAAAAGAGTACTAAAAGTGAGTATTATTTATAATAAAAAAGGCCCTCATATGAAGGCCTTTTTTATTAGTTTATCCTATAAATAATTAATGTGTAACGAGCATATTTGCTACGCCGATTTGTTTGCCAGAGCCGTCTCTTAATACAATATAGTAGTTGCCAGCGCTTAATTGAGGCATTTCTATTCTTAGAAGGTTATAGCCTTGATTAACATTAAAAGTACGTTCATAAACCTTCGAACCTTGTGCTTCAAACATTGAAACAACATGCTTATTCGTTGTATTCAAAGATGAATTGTTATAATAAGAGATTGTGAATGTTCCATTTTGACTAGCAGGATTTGGGAACACAAATAAGCGGCTACTAGCTGAATCAGAAACAATAATATTTGTAGAAGTATCACGGCAGCCAGATATTGAATTATAGGCAATGGCTGAGTAACTGCCGAGATTTTCAATACCTAAAGTAATTGCATTGGTTGTGTTTGAAATAGGATTATTGCCATCTAGCCATGTTAAATCAAATCCTGTATCAGGAGTAATGCTTGCATTAATTTCCACTGTTTGCCCTGGTAAAATAGAAGTGAAGTATGGATTAGAACTTAATGTTATGACAGGTTCTGGATAAGTCATAACAGAGACAGTTGCAGTGTCTTTACAGCTGTTTTTATTTGTAGCAATCACTTGGTAAATATTATTAGTGGCATTTGCTGAACCAGCAGGAGTAACTATTGGAACTGTTTGAACGGATGAGCCAGACATTGAAATAGGCGACCAATTATATGTGCTATCTCCTCCGGTAACAGATAAAGTGATGTTTTTAGTGCCAGAACAAACGCTATTATCAGAGGTTGCTGCAGAAATAGCTGGACGTGTACCCACTTTTAAAATAAATGAATTGGAGGTGTCTTTTTCTCCACAGCCAAATTTATTATAGGCAATTATTCTATAATAATTATTGGAATCGGAAATATTTGCATTGTTGATTGAATAAGAATTTGAATGAGCGTTGGGTATAGAATCCCAGCTTAATCCGTTGTTTGTGCTTTTTTGCCAATCGTATTTTACATTATTGCTTGAAGTGGTAACTGAAAAAGAAGTGTTGTGTCCTTGGCAAACAAAAGCGTTAAAATTTTGTGGACTGTGGGTAAGAATTAATGGAGTAGAATCAACAATTAGTTTAAGTGTATCTGAATAAGCTACTCCACATTGAGTAGAAAATTTTAGAACAAATCGATAATTATTCAATGAAGTGTCTTGAGGATTTTGTATAATCAAAGTTGTATCCGTTTCTTCAGGCATAGGAGAAAAAGAAGTATTTCCACGAGGGCTTACCATCCATTGATAATTGATAGGTATAGCACTTGTATTAGCTGAAGAATTAAGCATAACCGTATCTTTTGTGTAACAAATGATTCTGGTATTGCCCAATTTTGTTTTTACATCAGGGTTTATTTGTGAAACCACGAAAGTTACGATTGCAGTTCTTACGGTATCATTTTGTCCACCAGGTATAGTATCTTTTGCAGTACCTCTAATTAGAATATTGTATGATCCATAAGCAAGCGAATCTACATTATGCAAAATCACTTTAGTTGCTTGCGGGCCAGATCCAGGCCATTTGATGGTGTCAGGCTCAAATGTTATATAAGTGCCGCTTGGCGCACCAGAATCGGTTAATACAATTTTCTTCTTCAAGCCATTGCGTGTAATACCTATAATAATAGAAGCTGTATCGCTAGAAGAATTGCAAGTGATATTTTTTACAGCTGTAGAATTAAATACAAATCCCGGAACAGCAGATTGACATCCTTGTGAATTTAATAAAGCTGCTCTACTTCCTCCAGCGCTAAACAGCGATTGCATTCTGGATGCCTGACCAGCGGTAAACATTTGCATACAGCCGTCATCTACATAATCCATATAATTCATGAACATTTCTCCGGTAGTATTTCCTGTGCATCGTCCATTATTATATGGATGTGTTTTGCAACCATAGTTAGAAGTTTGAGCTGGGGGTGTATCTGCTACACCATCATTTCCGCAATTTTGATCACCCCAAATATGAATCATATTCAACCAATGACCCACTTCATGTGTAGCTGTTCTTCCCATATTATAGGGTTGTCCACTTGTAGGACTTGCCATGCTTCCTACGGTAGAGTAAAGAAGCACAACACCATCAGTAGCAGCATTACCTCCAGGGAATTGGGCATAACCTAATAGCTGACTTCCAAGATTGCATACCCACAAATTTAAATAACTATCTCTTGGCCATGCATCATCCCCGCCACTAGAAGAACGTTTAACACCATCATTTGTACTGAAGCTAGTTGTATTAGTTAGTTTATGAATGATGCCGTTTGTGGTATTGCCATTAGGGTCTTTTTGAGCCAAACAAAATTGAATTTTAGTATCGGCAGCAAGGCCTTTGAAAACAGCTGGTATTCTTGTAGTGTCAGAATTCATTTTTGCATAATCAAGATTTAATTGTGCAAGCTGTGCAATGCATTGTGCATCTGAAATATTTTGTGCTGCTGTTTTATATACCACATGAAAAACAACCGGTATAGTTATGATATTAGCTTCAGTTCTAGCAATGGTTTGGTTTCTAATGAACTCAGCTGTATGATTTTCAATAAATTGCATCCTTCCAGCAAGTGAAGGGTCTGCTGCTTTTTGAGCCGCCAAATAACTCATCGTACCACAAGTTCTTTGAGCCTGAGAGGAATAAGTCAATGTAATAATTGAACTAAAAAGGAATAGTAGATTTTTTTTCATTTTATATTGTTTAAATAGAATGACACAAGATAATTAGAATTAGGTAAAATTCTATTAAATGTTTATTAAAAAGTACGAAAAATTTGCGGGTTCTGCTTACCTTAATCATGCTTGAATTATAAAGTAACTTGAATACCAAAGTGAGCGTAAATAAATATTGAAATATAGATTTAGGATTAACCCTTATCCATATACATTATTATCCATGTATTTAATTAATAATGTGGGTTATAGATATTTTTCCCCTTGTATTCTTGATTTTATTTTTTTTGCAGGCAAGCCAAACATGACCAGATTATCATCGCAATTTGTATTTAAAAAGGCAGCAGATCCAATTATGCAATTTTTACCAATTGTAATACCATGTTTAATGGTGGTACTCAAGCCTAGTACTGAGAACTCTCCAATAGATACGTTTCCTCCAGTTGTACCATTTGGCCCAATACTAGCAAAGTTGTCGATTTTATTATCATGGTCAATGCTGCTTTTTGTATTAATAATTACAAAGTCACCAATATTTGAGCTGCTATTTATAATGGCGCCAGCCATAATTACGCTACCCTGTCCAATGGTTACCTCTTTAGCAATTTGTGCGGAAGGGTGAATTAATGTTGGAAAAGCGGCTTTTGGAAATTGAGCTATTATTTTCTGCTGAACATTCTTTCTTGTCCAGTTATCACCTATGGCTATAATGAAATTAGTTGTGGTATGTTTATCAATAATGGATGCCAAATCATCATCCGTGCCCAATATATTATATCCTAATACTGTTTCGCCAATAATTGGATTAGCATTCGTTAATCCTGCTATTTCATATTGATTTGATTTTTCGATAATATCAATAATTACTTTTGCATGACCAGAAGAGCCGATAATAATGATTTGTTCTTTGTTCATAAACATGAAATTTCAGTCAAAAATAAAGATAGTAACTATAAAGATGTAAATACAAATAGTTTTATTTTGTGATTTAGAAAAACTATAAATTGCATTGTAAAGTTTTTACATAATGTAACAATATTAATTATGGGCAACGAATTTAATAAAAATGAAGATGCCAATAAAATGGCTTGGAGTTTTGTAAGGCAGCAATTAGAAGTCATTGAAGAAGGAGGCGGTAAAAAAGCGATTCAAAAACAAAAGGAAAAAAATAAATTAACAGCCCGTGAGCGAATTCATTATTTAATTGACCACGACAAGCCCTTTGTAGAAATTGGAGCATTTGCTGGTTTTGAGATGTATGAAGAATATGGTGGTTGCCCTGCTGGCGGAACCGTTAGTGGTATTGGGTATATTAGTAATCGTCAATGTATTATTGTGGCTAATGATCAAACAGTAAAAGCGGGGGCTTGGTTTCCAATTACTGGTAAGAAGAATTTAAGAATGCAAGAAATTGCTATGGAAAATAAGTTGCCTATTGTCTACATTGTCGATAGTGCCGGCGTATTTCTTCCTTTGCAAGATGAAATTTTTCCAGACAAAGAACATTTCGGAAGAATCTTTCGAAATAATGCGAAAATAAGTGCAATGGGTATTACTCAAATTGCCGCTGTAACAGGAGCATGTGTAGCTGGGGGTGCCTATTTGCCAATTATGAGCGATGAAACATTAATGGTAGAGGACGCTGGGTCTATTTTTTTAGCAGGACCTTATTTAGTAAAAGCCGCTATTGGAGAAGAGGTGGATGCAGAAACATTAGGCGGTGCCGTTACTCATACTGAATTATCTGGTATTGCTGATTATAAATTTAAAACAGAGCAAGAATGTTTGGATCAGGTAAAAAATATAATCAGTAAACTTGGCCCACAAAAAAAAGCTGGGTTTAATCGAATAGATGCTGTCCCTCCTGTTAAAAATGAAGGCGAGATATATGGAATCATGAGTGAGGGTAATTCAAAGCCTTACGATATAGTGGATGTATTGGATTGCATTGTAGATGCAAATAGTTTCGATGAGTTTAAAAAAGAATATGGCAAAACTATCGTTTGTGGTTATGCGAGAATTGATGGCTGGGCTGTTGGGATAGTAGCCAACCAACGATTAATTGTTAAGAGTAAAAAAGGGGAGATGCAATTGGGCGGTGTTATATATAATGATAGTGCTGATAAAGCAGCGAGATTTATCATGAATTGTAATCAGAAAAAAATCCCTTTGGTTTTTTTGCAAGATGTAACTGGATTTATGGTGGGAAGTAGGAGTGAGCATGCTGGCATTATTAAGGATGGGGCAAAATTAGTGAATGCGGTGGCAAATTCTGTTGTGCCAAAAATTACGATAATTATCGGAAATTCATATGGGGCGGGCAATTACGCAATGTGCGGCAAAGCATATGATCCTAGATTTATCTATGCATGGCCTACCGCAAAGATTGCTGTAATGGGAGGAGAGCAGGCCGCAAAAACAATGTTGCAGATTCAAGTTGCAGGCAGAAAAGCTAAAGGAGAAATGGTTACAGCAGAACAAGAAAAGGAAATTCTTGATCAGATCACTACTAACTATACGCGACAAACGAAACCATATTATGCTGCAGCTCGTTTATGGGTTGATGCCATCATTGATCCTAAAGAAACAAGAAATATAATTTCTGAAGGGATTAAGGCCTCAGATCATAATCCAGATATTCCGGAATTTAAAACCGGTGTTTTTCAGGTGTAATTAATAGACATATAATAATGGTTTTCAAATACCGGATAAAAAATGATAACTATTTATACCGATGGCTCTTCAAGAGGAAATCCAGGTCCGGGTGGATATGGAGCCATTCTTATGTATGGCAATCATAGAAAGGAATTATCTCAAGGATTTAGGATGACTACCAATAATAGAATGGAATTAATGGCAGTGATAGAAGGATTGAAAGCAATCAATAATAATAACATTCCTGTACAAGTTTTTTCGGATAGTCAGTATGTAGTAAATGCCATTGAAAAAGGGTGGTTGAAAAATTGGATTAAGACAAATTTTAAAGGAGGGAAAAAGAATAGTGATTTATGGATGCAATATCATGCTATTGCTCAGTCGCTTTCTATAAAAATGATTTGGGTTAAAGGCCATGCTGATAATCCATATAATAATAGATGTGATGAGCTTGCCACATCTGCTGCAGATAGTACTGATCTGCTTGTAGATAAGGTATATGAGGAAGGCGTTGTTTAAATAAATAAAAAATCAGCATGAGAATTATTATTATATTTTGTTTATTATTAGTTGCGTTTTTTTCAAATGCTCAGTTGGCGCCAGAAAAACTTTCTGCAAAAGATTTTCAACAGCAGATTGCAAAAACGATTAATGCTGTAATTATGGATGTGCGGAAGCCGGAAGAATTTAAAGGAGGTTCTATCCCAAAGGCAATTAATGTAGATTTCGAAGATGACTATTTTCAAATGCATGCAAAACAGTTAGATACATCTAAAACATATTTTGTTTATTGCTTATCAGGATCAAGAAGTAATCTAGCAGCAGCTTTTTTGAGAAAAAATGGATTCAAAAAAGTATACGAATTGGATGGAGGAATGCTTGCGTGGCGAAACAAAGACCTTCCAATCTTGTATCAGGGGCAATTAGATTTAGCTGATAAAATTTCAAACGAGTCATATCAATTAATCATAAAAGAAGATAAGGTGGTATTGGTTGATTTTTACGCACCTTGGTGTGGTCCTTGTAAAAGGATGCAACCTATGCTTGAAGAAATCTCCAGGCAATTTGAAGGCAAAGCAAAAATAGTAAGGATAAATATTGATGAAAATAAAAAACTGTCCAAGCTATTAGGTATTGATGAAATACCCTTTTTTAAATTATACAGAAATGGTAAAGAGATAGGCAATTATATTGGTGAATTGGATAGGGCTAGATTTATAAGATTATTAGAAGGGGAGTAAAATTAGTTTGAAATTAAGGTTACTTCATACAATCCACTGAAAAGGTAAAGCTTGTTAGTGGATATTTCTTTGCATTTATATCTCGTTCTTATTTTAGGTCCCTTTATAAAAGATCTTCCGCCCTTAATAGAAAAAATGGATTCTTCTTTGATTTGTTCAATTAGAAAAACACCTTCTTTTTTCGGGTCGTACATTCTCAATATCCTCAATAAGTTTTCGTCGCCACAGCTGCTTGCTGCGGGGTTTTTTAATGTTTTTTGTAATACTTCTTCAATTGGCTTGGGAAATATTTTTTTGACAATGAATTTGTATAAAATTTCTCCAAATTCTTTTTTCCATTCTGTTCCATGAGGGGATATTCTGTTCCCATATTGCTCAAATGTAAGCAGGTGTGCCAATTCATGCAATAAAGTGATAAGAAAAGAATACTTGTTTAAATTGCCATTTACACTAATTCTGTGTGTTTTATTTTGATGTGGATGTCTGTAATCTCCCAATATAGTTTGCCGTTTTCGGGTGATTGTTAAGTGTATTTTATATTTTTCTAAATAATAAAGCACTTCAGATAAGCAATTCGAAGGCAGGTAATGCGCTAAATTATTTAATGGAACTTCTTGTTTAGGCATTCTTTTTATTATTCAATTTTATCAATGTAAATACTTCTACAGATAGATAAATTAAGTATAAAAAAAGTGAAATAAATACGCCTTTTTTATTGAAATTATTTCCGCTGGAATATACATAGAGGCCTATTACAATCATGGAGCAAAACATTTTTAAAAGCATACTGCTCATTACGCTTCTAATGAAAACATTCGGATTTTTATTGTCCATAGCTTTCAATTGAAGTGACATTGAAAATATACTGATGGAAAGTAAAAATAAATTAGCAGCATTGAGTACTTCGTAATTGATGTTATAGCCTATAAGGAAGTTAGTAGAAGTGTTAATGAGTAAGGTTAAAATAAGGAAAGTTATAATAATTGGATAAAATTTCTTCATAAGGAATGAATTTATTTTTTTTTGCCGGTATCGATGATTGTTTTAATGATAACCGAAACGATGAAAAGCAATGGGAATAGCCATACAGTAATTGGTGTATCAGTCATCAGCCATTGATCTATTTTTAAGCCAATATACAGAAAAAGAGCTAGGCCTATAATCAGTTGTGATCCAAGGCTCATGTATTTCCATACTTGCTTGTCGTTGTTTTTATTCAATGAGTTCTAACTTTATGTTAATTAGTCATCTAAATTATCAGTAGATGGAAGCTTTAGAATACTTGTATCGAGATTAACAATTTTACCTTTTAATACTTTTTGAATGTCTTCATTAAATGTTTTTTGTTGGTCTAATGCAATTTGCATAGAATCAGTTCTTATTTTCAGTCGCTCAAAAGCTTTTATCTGTTTGATATTCCCATACCCAGTGCCTGGTAAATAGTATTTTAACGGAGTGAAAACAATTAAAGAGGCTGTAATAATTACCATTGAAATAAAAAAAGTACTTAATGCGATGTATACACTTAATCTGGTGAGTTTGAATTTAATTACTTCTTCAAAAGTATCTTCATTAGTAACAGTAAGTTGATAATTGTTTCTTAATCGTTTTAATCGATTGTTGTAATCAATATTCATTTGAAATTGCCCTCTTTTTTTGCTAAAGTACACTCATTATTTATAAAAATAGCAAGACTAATTAACTTTATACTCAATACAATTTTTGTATTTCCTATAAATATTCTATAATCTTTTAATCAGGGGTTAATTTCTCATTGTTGAGTTAGAAAAAAGTCCGATATTTAACGACAATATTACTAATATATTGTAAAAAAAATGCATGACAGAATCTAGAAGAAATAGGTTTAATTTTTTAATATTATTCTGTTTAATATCTGCAACTGCTTTTTCACAACCAAAGTGGACTTTTGATCCATTTGGTAGAGAGGAAAAGCCTCCGCAATATGAAGAAAAGCTTTTAGCTTCTGAAAAAACTGACAGTAAGAAATTTACTATATTCCGTCATTTTGTCCACAATAATGTTACTCATTATAATTATTATTTTAATGCAAATACAAAAATAAGTACCGTTGTTGAATCTGCTATTTTATCGCAACAAGACGATTATTCAAAATTACTTTCTTATTACCCATACATTTTAGAAAACACCGCTTCTCAATCTTCAGAATTAGATTCTGTTATTTACAAATCAACTGCTGGAATTCTTATTCATGATTTAAGAACTGACTGGGTAGATAATTTATATTTCTTGATTGGAAAATCTTATTATTATAAAAAAGATTTTGACACTGCGGCCTTGACATTTCAATTTATAAATTATAATCTTTTTCCACGAAAGAAAAAAGAGGAAGATGATAGAATTATTGGCGAAAATAGTAGGGCACATAATAATGTGCTTTCTATTGCGGATAAAGAAAAAAGAAATATTTTTAAGAGAGTTTTCGCATTACCTCCAAGTAGAAACGATGCATTAATTTGGCTAGCTAAAACATTTATTGAGCAAGATAAATATGGTGAAGCATCAGGGATGATTAATATTTTGCAACATGACCCTAACCTTCCGAAAAGACTTAAAGATGATTTGTCGGAAATAACAGGGTATTGGTTTTATAAGCAACAAAATTTTGACAGCGCAGCCGTATATCTAGAAAAATCATTCACAAATATTAATGACAAAGAGATTAAGATAAGGCAATATTTTTTATTAGCACAGCTTTTTGAATTGTCTGGTGTTTTTGATAAGGCTTCTCATTATTACACTAAAGCAGCACAGAAAACCCCTAATCCCTTGCTTGATATTTTTGCCCGATTGAATGATGCAAAAATGTTAAGAAATGCTGGGGATTTGAAAGAGTTAGATAACAGCATTGCTACATTGTTAAAGATGGCAAAAAAAGATAAATTCGAATCGTTCCGTGATATTATTTTTCATAGTGCTGGTGAATTGTCATTAAAAAAGCCAGATACTGCTTCTGCTGTAATTTTCTTTGAAAAAAGCTTGGCGAATAATAATAACAATGTTTCCTATATAAATAAATCCCATTTACAATTAGGGAAAATTGCATACATACAAAAGCAATACAAGAAAGCAGCCGACCATTATGATAGTATAGATGTGGCTTTTTTAGATGCAAAGGAAGATTCTGCAGAAGTAGCTAACAGGAAAATCGCTTTGAGAAAAATAGCTACTCAATTAGACATCATTCAACTAGAAGACAGTCTTCAAATGCTTGCCATGTTGTCTGACAAAGAAAGAGAAATTATTATAAAAAAAGCAATCAAGAAATCAAGGAGTGAGAATAATATAAATGCTTCTAATGAAATTACACAAGAAAATGCCCTTAGTTCAACATTTGAAAATAAATCCACCTCTACTGATTTATTTGAAAATAACAATAAAGGAGAATGGTATTTTTATAACAATAATTTAAAATCAAGTGGATTTAACGATTTCAAAAGCAAATGGGGAAAAAGAGAAAATATAGATAATTGGAGAAGATCTTCTGCAAGTAATAAAAATAATTACATTTTAAATGGCGGTGATCCTTTTGCTGCAAGTGATTTGTCAATAGGATTAGATTCTATTTCTAAAATTCAGACATCGGCAAATTATGAAGATTTATTAGCTTCGGTGCCCATTACGCAAGAGCAAAAAAATGAAAGTAATCTACGCATTGGTATTGCATTAATTGAATTAGCCCATTTATTTGAGTTAGAATTAGAAGATTATCAACAGGCCATATTCACATACGACATTTACTTGCAGAGGTTTCCGGACAGCCTTTCCGGAGGCGAAATATACCTTGGATTATATCATTGTTATACAAAATTGAATAATTATGCAAAAGCTACTTATTACAAAAATCTGCTGGATAGCTTTTTTAAAGATTCGAAATATTCAGTGATGTTAAATAATCCTGCTTTATTACAACCGGATAAAAACAATCCTGTTGCGGAAAGTTTATATCAAAGGATTTATGATTTATTTTTGGAAGGTAAATATGACGAGGCGTTAAATTTAAAAGATAAAGCCGATTGTGATTTTGGTGAACATTATTGGACTCCTCAATTATTATATATATGGGCAATTTATTGCACCAAAAGGAACAATGATCATGAGGCAATAGCACTATTAAGTAATATCGTAAAAAATTATACAACTTCTCCATTGAAAGAAAAAGCAATCACTTTAATCAGTGTAATTAATAGGAGAGCCGAAATTGAAAAATACCTTACAGGGTTACAAATTACTCGAAATGCTCAGGGGGATTTGTTAATTGTTCCAGAAGAAAAAACAATTGAAATCAAAAAGGTGAATGACACAAGTGTTGTTGTTAAAAAAGCAGAAGTAGTGGAGAGTAAAAAACCGGAAATTGTTAAGGATTCTGCTACAGTTATTTTGCCTTCTATAGAAAGTGGTGTATTTAAATGGATGCCTGAAAAAATCCATTTTGTTATAATGATGTTGAATAATGTGGATGGAATTTATATAAATGAAGCAAAAAATGGTCTTGCTAGATTTAACAGACAATATAATTTCCCTAGCATTGTTATCAATAAAGATGTAATTGATGCTCAAAAATCTATGTTAATATTTAGTAGTTTCGGAAATGCAGATGCGGCTATTCTTTACTGTGATAAGCTAAAAAAAGCGGCCCCATCTGAAATATCTTGGTTGCAGCCTTCTAAATATTCATTCTTTATTATTTCTGAAGATAATTTACAATTACTAAAATCAACAAAAGATCTGGATGGCTATAAAATGCTTTTGAATAAAGTTTATCCAGGTAAATTTTAATCAGTGTTATTGATAATTTCTTTTGTTTTGAAATCGAAAAAAAATATTTTATGAGTCGTTCCGTTCAAATTTTTTGGCGCATTTTTTTTGGTGGTTTAGGGTTTGTAATATTGTTATTTGTATTAGCCAACTTTGGATTATTTGGGAAAATGCCTTCTGTTCAGGAATTAGAAAATCCGGAAGCTGATCTTGCCAGTGAAATAATTAGTTCAGATGGAAAATTAATGGGGAAATATTATTCTGAGAACAGGAGTGAAGTGAAGTATCAGGAAATTTCTACTAATGTAATAAATGCGTTGATTGCTACAGAAGATGAACGATTTTATGATCATGCTGGTATTGATGCACAAGCTTTAGCAAGGGTTGTTTTTACTGCAGGCACTCAAGGCGGAGGTAGTACGCTAACCCAGCAGCTTGCTAAAATGATATTAGGACAAGGCCATAGGAATATTCTTATTAGAAGTGTTCAGAAAATAAAAGAATGGATTGTTGCTGTTAAACTAGAAAGGAATTTTACAAAAGAAGAAATAGTAGCATTATACCTCAATCGTGCTCCTTGGGGAAATGTATATGGAATAAGAAATGCTTCACTAACGTATTTTCAAAAAGAGCCGATTGATCTAAAGGTGGAAGAAGCTGCTGTCTTAATAGGCATGTTGAAAGGGTTTGTGTATGAACCTATTCGACATCCTAAAGCCTCTTTGCTAAGAAGGAATATTGTCATTAACCAAATGGCAGCAGCCAAGGGAAAATATCTAACTGATAAACAAGCAGAAGAATATAAATTAAAACCCCTAATAACAAACTATAAGAAAATTGATGAAAACGTTGGAATCGCACCTTATTACCGCTCTGCTTTGGTTGGGGTTTTGAAAGAATGGTGCAAATCTAATATTAATCCAAAAACAGATGAGCCATACGACTTATTCAGAGATGGATTAAAGATCTATACAACTATTGATTCTAGGATGCAACAATTTGCAGAGAATGCAGTGGAAGAGCATATGCCGATACTTCAAAAAAAGTTGAACGATTATTTTAGAATTAAAGGAAATAAAATTTGGGAAGGTCATGATAATATCATAGAATCTGCTATGAAAAATACGGATAGATGGAAATCAATGAAAGCAGATGATATAGAGGAAGAGGAGATTAAAAAAACATTTTACCTTCCTGTGAAAATGAAAATATTTTCTTGGTGGGGAAATGATAAACATGAAATGGATACTATAATGTCTCCTATTGATTCAATAAAATATCATAAACAATTATTACAAACTTCTTTCGCTGCTATGGATCCAAGAACTGGCGAAATAAAAGCTTGGGTTGGTGGTATTAATTATAGATGGTTTAAATACGATCATGTTACTGCAAGTAGGCAAGTAGGCTCAACATTTAAACCGCTTTTGTATACCTTGGCTGTAACAGATGCAAATTATACTCCTGAAACATATATTCAAGGAGGCCCACTTACTTTAGGTGGAAAAACAATTAGTACAGCAGGTGGAACAATGGCTTATTGTTTGGCTAAATCATTAAATGGCGCAGCTTGGCATATAATGGGGTTAATTGGAGTTAACAGAACTATCGAATTCGCAGAACAATGTGGAATTAAAGTGAAACTTCCTCCTTATCCTTCGATTGCATTAGGAACTGCAGAAATTCCAATGCTGCAAATGCTTCAATCTTATACCATGTTCCCTAATAAAGGTTTTAATACACCTCCCGTTTTCTTGACGAGAATTGAAGATAAATATGGTAATATTTTACATGAATTTCCTGTATCGCAAAGCAAAGAAATTATTAATGAAGCAGACGCCTATACTATGGCTAAATTAATGCAGGGTGTTGTTGAATTTGGAACCGCTAGAAGAATTAATAGTTATAATATCCCAGTACAAAAAGCTGGTAAAACTGGAACTACAAATGCAAATACTGATGGATGGTTTATTGGCTATACACCAGAGCTTCTTGCCGGAACCTGGGTAGGTTGCGAAGATCCTTTCATTCCTATATACACAAGTAATAGCGGCGGAGCAGAAATGGCAGCACCTAAATGGGGATTATTTATGAGTAATGTATATGCCGATAGTAGGTTGCATTATGGAAAAATTAAAGAGTTTGAACAACCGGCTGAGTTGAAAAATAATCCTATCTATGCTGATTTGAATTTTGCAAATATTGCCAATACTGGAGATAGCTTAAATGAGGATTTCGGAAATGGTACTTCAGATGATTATATAAACAACGAAGATGCAGCGCCAATAGACAATATTGATAATAAACAAACTAAAAAAAATGTATCAGATACCGGTAAGAGAATAAAACCAAAAAGTACACTATCGCAATCACCAAAAAATGATTATTGAGTCACTTTTTTCCCTAGAATTATCAGGTTCGCATATGTGTTATTTAGTAATGCAACTTCTTTTAATAATGCCCAATCCTCAAATCCTGCAGATTTAAAAAGTCGTATACTTGCTTCATTTTGTTGAAAAATAAATGCAAGTAGAGTATGAATATTCAATTGGCTGCATTGCTCAATTGTAAAAGCAAGCATTTTTTTTCCAAGGCCTTTATTTCTATAGTTTTCTTCCAAATAAATACTTATTTCTGCAGTGCCCTTGTAAGCAGGGCGACCATAAAAATCTTGTAAACTTATCCATCCAATTATATAATTATTTATTTCTACAATCCATAATGGCCTTTTTAAAGAATTGTGCTCGTTAAACCAAGTCAGTTTATCATTTACGGTAACAAATTCGGTATCTGCAGTTGTTATGTAAGACGGTATAGTAGAATTGTAAATATCTACAATAACAGGTAAATCATCTATAGTTGCAAATCTGAACTGCATAAATTGTTTATATATTATTTATGATGATACTTTTCGTTTTTGTTGATTGTACAAGCTCTGTAAATTTGCTCAACCAAAATCATTCGTACTAGTTGATGGGGGAAAACCAATTGCGACAAACTCCATTTAAAATCAGCTCTTTCCAATACTTCATTACTAACACCAAATGCCCCACCAATTAAAAAAATAATATTTTTTTCGCTATCATTAGCACGCTGTTGAATAAACGAAGCTAGTTTTTCACTGCTAAATTGCTGGCCTCTTTCATCTAATACTATAAGATAGTCGTCTTTTTTAATCTGGTTTAAAATAAGATTGCCTTCTGCTTTTTTTAAATCAATGTCATTCATCGTGGCGGCTTGCTTTGGAGGTGCGATTATTTGCCATTGAACAGGGTAGTAGTTTGCAATTCTTTTAGTAAATAATAAAATTCCTTCTTCTACATGGCTTTCATGCCCTTTACCAACTGACCATAAATTAATTTTCATATGGTATTATTTAAGCTACAGATTGGCATAAGCTAGTTATTATTTTATTTTAGATAAATTAGTATAGCCAATATGCCAATCGTCTTTTTTAGATGTCTTTTTTTCTGAAATATGTATACTATATTTTGATTTGATACTTGATGGCAATATGTCTTCAATAGCGTAAAAATCATCTACATCAATTCCGTATTTATCATCAATATGCGTTTCAGCACCCTTGAATCCAATATGTTTAAAGAAAGTTGTTTCTTTTGCTTTTTTAATGGCTATTGTTTTGTTTTCCGCTACAATAATTGTTTTATAATGATATTCTTCAAACTCGCCGGGTTTATAACCACCAAGGTTTATAAAAAATAACTTTAATTTATTTGTCGGCTTTGATGATGCCGGAATAATTTCAATCTTGTACCCATCAACCTCAGTCACACTTCTCCAGCAATCAATATGAATACTACCACTTTCTGGCCAAAATGATTTAATATCAGGAATAAGCTCTTTTAATGTGCTGCCAATTGTAAATAATACATCATGTTGTTCAGTGTATCTCCCTTTTGGTTTACAGCCAAGAAGCAACATGAATAAGGATTCTTTTTTCATAGGAAGCTATCGCTAAATTGTAATAATAGGATTAGTCTTTTTTCTTTTCTGGTAGATTAAAGGCAATGGCATCATGGTCAAATTTTCCTTTATGTGCGCCATCGCAAAATGGCTTATTAGCAGAAAGTCCACAGCGACATAATCCTACAACAGATCTTCCGCCTAAATCATATTGATTGCCGCTTTTGTCAAAAATTGAAAAGTCACCCTCTATCTTTATAGATCCATTGCTATTGATTGTCAGTTTTGTGGACATGCTTTTTGCTTTAATTTTAAATAAAATTTAGTTATCCAAAACTATGTTTTTTTCTCTTAAATATCGATTTTTAATAATTATAATTAAATCAAAGAGCTTATTTAAAATAATTATTTAATTTTGCTGAAATTAATGATTTTGTCTCCCATTATTACTTACTCAATTTTTTTCTTTTTACTTGGTTTTGCCAGCGCAGGAATTATTGCTCTTGTGAACTATTTTAAATTAAAAAAGAAATATAAAAGCACAGAAGGATTATTGGAAAGTGAAAGATTGATAAAAGAGACTTTGAGAAAAGAAAACTTATTAGCATTTAAATTAAAAGAAAGTATAGAGCAAGAACTCGGGAAAAAATATGAAGATGCTACTAATGTCATTAAAATAATGGATCAGGATATTTTATTACTTCAAAAAGATAATGAAGAAACGGAATCTTTAATAAAAACTACACAGCCAGAACTCTACAATCTAAAACTTAAATTAATAGAAGCTAATAATACAGTTGCTAGACTAAAAGCTCAATTAAATGAGCAGAAATAAATATTTTCACTACTTGTAAATATATATCAGGCACGATAAATAATCTTTATTGTTTTATTTATATTCCCTTCACTCTGTAATGTAATTTCGATTTTAATAAAATGAGTTGCTTTTTTATTAAAAAACCCTATCGAAATGCTATTGCTAGTAATACCTTTTCATGCTATTTTTGATTACTTCAATAAGAAATGTTGTTGCCTTTTTATTTTATTTTTCTTTTCAATGATTTGTTTTTCTCAAAAAGAGACTAATTCATGGATATTACTTGAAAAAGAACATAATAATATAGGGATTACGACAGATCAGTTATTGCAAACAAAAATATCTAATTCCTACACTTCCTGTGATGGGCTTACTATTGTTTACCTGCAACAAACTTATCAAGGGCTGCCGATTTTCAATTCAATGAAAGTCGTTGCTTTTAAGGGAAGTAAATTGGTTTCTAATTTTGGTAATTATATTAATTGTGTTGATGAATTAATTCATCAGAATAGCAGTATTGAAATAATGCCCGAAGATGCTGTTAATACTGCTTGTCAATTTCTGTCTATTATTCCTAAAAATAAATTACAACGATTAAGTCAAGTTAGTAATAAGGTGACTTTTAATATTTGCGAATATGCGTATTCGAATATAACAGCAGAACTTTGTTGGTTGCCTATCAGTGTTGATGAAATCAGGTTGGTTTGGCAGATTGAATTAATGCCTGTAAATACTGCTGATCATTTGCTTGTAAGGGTGGATGCTGAAAATAATTTCGTAGTGGATATGAATAATTATACAGTCTATGAATCTATAAATAATAATAATAAAAGTTCAAGTGAATTAACTTATCGACCAAGTTTGAATGAAGCTAAAGATATCCCTAATAATACAATAAACTCAGTGAATTACAGAGTCGTTCCTTTTCCATTTGAAAGCCCAAATCATTTTAATGATACCACTCAGCTTGTAAATAATCCATGGCTGCGATCCGCAGGAGATGCAACCACTCTTCAATGGCATTTTAATGGGCTTGATTATTTCGACAGTACGAGGGGCAATAATGTTTGGGCACAAGAAGATCGTGATAATAACAACTTAACGATTGGGAAGTCAGCAAAATCAACTTCATCGCTAATAGATCTAGCATTTGATTATAAACTCGATTCGTCGGGGGTATTGAGTGATCATAATCAACAATTTTCTATCACTAATTTATTTTATTGGAATAATATTATGCACGATATAAGTTATTTATATGGTTTTGATGAATTGTCTGGTAATTTCCAAGACAATAATTTATTCAGAGGTGGATTGCAAAATGATTTTGTGATGGCAGATGCTCAAGACGCCGGAGGTATAAATAATGCAAACTTCTCAACTCCTGTTGATGGCGTAAAGCCCAGAATGCAAATATATTTGTTTAATAACCTCAATTCTATAAGAGACGCTGATTTGGATAATGGCATTATTGTTCATGAATATGCGCATGGTATAAGTAATAGATTAACAGGTGGTCCAAATAATTCATCCTGTTTAATAAATGCTGAGCAACCCGGAGAAGGTTGGAGTGATTATTTTTCATTAATGATGACAACAGATTGGTCGACATTAAGTATTATTGATGGTTCAATTCCAAGGCCACTTGGAACGTATGCTTTATCTCAAGCTATAACAGGAAAAGGTATTCGAAAATACCCATACTCTACAGATATGCAGATTAATCCATGGACTTATGCAATGATGTCTGATTTTGCAGGAGATTCCCACAAAAATGGAGAAATATGGTGTTCGACATTGTGGGATATGACTTGGGAATTGATTAAAATAAAGGGAATAAATAAAAATATATTTAATCCAAGTCTAATAGGCGGCAATTCGATCGCACTAAAGTTAGTAATGGAAGGGATGAGGCTTCAAACTTGTAGGCCTGGTTTTATTGATGCAAGAA
>Ga0214921_10005068_pt1 | contig 18869 bp, 25 predicted proteins | sample LL1505_MetaG_FD_177992 | JGI IMG/M metagenome (GOLD analysis project Ga0214921, IMG submission 177992) | Freshwater microbial communities from Lake Lanier, Atlanta, Georgia, United States - LL-1505 | ecosystem: Environmental > Aquatic > Freshwater > Lake | place: USA: Georgia | collected... | reverse complement strand
AACCAGGTCTTTCTAACTTCATGCAGGACCGTATTGACATTCATTCAAAACATGGCTGGATGCTGAAAGCAACAGGTAAATGAGAGACATCAAGTCTATCCTAGAAGGCATTGTAAGCCAAGGTAAAACAGTTGGTTCTGGTGGATCTTCTTTTAGAGATAGATCATCTTCGAACGATAAAAGCGGTTTGAACATCGGAGCTAATAGAGTTCACGATCGTGAACGCGCAGCCAAAGAAGCTTCTGCCGATAGAGCAGAAAAGCGCGAAGATGAAGTTGAAAAACGTAATAGAGAAGCTAAACAGCGCCAAAAGGAAACGATGAAGATGTCTAAAGAAGAAACAGTTACAGAAGCCAAGCATGTATTTCACGTTCATCTACATGCGGATGATACGAGACTTGGTAAAATGGTTGATGATAAAACTGTAGAACCTATTGGCGACAAGCCCAAGGGAACTAAAATCAAGTTGACAGTTCCGGCGCATGATACAAGAACAGCAAGAGATAAAGCTACTCGTTACGCTGCGAAGAACTTCGGAGTTCACGCTGTAAAGTCTATCGAATACAAGGGTTTACACGAAGATACGGTTGTTGAAGCCAATATCGGACCTAATGTTGACACCGAAACCATCAGAGGTATTCATCAAAGAGCTCACGCCAGTATCACCAATCCGAATAATAAAAAACTGACATACAGTCACCCAGGTTTTGCTGATCAGATTGATAATGAATTAAAAGCAAGAAAAGAACTTGCTAAAAGAGGAATCAAGGTCGAACGTCCAAAACACAGAGCAGTGATTGAACATAATCTTGACGAAGCAATCAAGGGTTGGAAGAACGCTGCCAGCGATATTAGAAAGTTTAGATCTGCTGCTTCGGACGCGAAGAAATCAGCTATGCTTGTTTCTCTCAAGAAGGATGGAAGCGAGAGCGGAATGCACGATGCGAAGAGCTATCACGCTTCGGAAGAAGAAGCCAGAAAGAAGCACGAGACTATCACAAAACTGAATCCAAACAGAAAAATCAGACACAATCTGTACGTTGATGGAAAGAAGGTTGACACTCTAGGCGAAGAAACCAATACTGAGAAGCGCGAAGAGATCGAGAATGTTGCTCGTATGGATGGCGCCAAACCTACATCAGAAAAATCCACTTTGAGCAAAACCGGTCAAATCAAAACAAAAATCGTAGAGGAAAAACCAACTATGTCAGTACCAAACTTTGGGCTTCCGAAGAGCCTTATCGACGCAGTTCGTCAAATCGTTGAGAAGAAAGACGAAGACGAAAAGGATCCAAAGAAGATGACAGGCGGGAAGACTGTCGTTGACACTGATCCAGAAACAGATGGCAAACAAAATGATGATGATGCCGCAGCAAAAGGCAAGAAGAAAGCAGTAAAAGAAGAAACAAAATCTCATACGGTTCCAAAGACCGATAAGGAGAAGAAGCTTGCTGCTCTCGCTTCACCAAAGGACAAGATCACACACAAAGATGTGTTAGTCGGTCGTGGTGTGGTGAAGGAAGAAGAAGTTGAGGATCTTGAAGAAGTTTCGAAGGACACGCTTCAGCGTTACATGCATTCAGCTAAATCTGAAAGAATGGACCCAACAAAGGGTGGGCAGCGCAAAGCAGGTATGGACCTCGCTCTAAAGAAGTCTATCGGCTCTAAAGATGTAAAAGTAAAAGCTGCTGGTATGTCCAAGAAAGAAATGGGCGAAGAAGTTGAGTTCTCAGCTGAAGAGATTGAACGCATTGAAGCCATTGCTGCCGAGCTAGCCGAAGCCAAGCCAACGATTGTATCAGCTCCAATTCGCGGAGCTAATCAGGATCAGAGCGGTTTCAATACAAAGAACTCAACAGCTGATTACACAATCTCTGATTCAAAGAAGATGAAGGTTAAGGAAGAAGTTGAAGAGCTTGATGAGCTGGAGAAGTCAACTCTTGGTTCTTACGTAAAGAAAGCCAAGGATTCGTTGGTAAAAAATCGTCAGGGTTATAGTGATGCTTTAAACAAGCCGGGATATACTTCAGATGATCGCAGATATTTTTCTAAAAAATCTTCTAATAGAGCTAGAGGAATAGACAAGGCAGTTGACAAGCTGACCAAGGAAGAAGTTGATCTCGAGGAGGCTATCAAGATAGGTTCTAGAGTGAAGGTACATGCTCCGGGCAAGGATTATCACGGAGTTATTGGTAATGTAGGCGAGATAGATCATGGTCTGCACAAAAAGTCTGAAAAGAAATATACTATCGACTACAACAATAGATCCAATTCTGTAACACTTCCTAAGTCACAGATCAAACTACACAAGGAAGAAGTTGAGCTCGAAGAAGCATTCGTTGTATACCATAAAGATACAAAAAATCTAGTATCAACTCACGCCAATCTTGCAACGGCTAAAAAACACGCCGAGAAGAAAGGTTCTGACTACACGACAGCGAGCAAAGATCATTGGCACGCCAAAATCAATCCTAAAAGATCAACTAACGAAGAAGTTGAGCTCGAGGAAGGTCGCGGTCGCCCAAGAAAGAATCCTCTACCAGCAGGTCAAGAAGCTGATGTCGATGACACTCACAAGCATCCAATGCAGCAGCTTGAGAAGATCTCTCATTCTATCGAAGGTAGAGAGCCTCATTACGAGCACAAAGATGGATCTAAGACCAAAATCAGCAGACATCTAGCTAGACACATGGTGATGACTCATAACTCCATGAAAACAACTCAGGAGAAAGATGATTTCGCTAACAAACTACATGCAAATCGCGACTCCATGAGATCGGCTATGAGCAAACACTTCTAATATCAAAAACTTATAAATAGAAAAAACTTACATCAAGGAGTACGAATAAATGTGGGGTAGAAACGACCAATCTGTTTCAGCATCAGCTAACGTTGAAACTTCAAACGGTGCCCCTATCGGCACTTACACAGCAGTAAAGCTTGGTGGTGGCGCTAATGCTCACTACGCTAACACTTCTGGATCGCGCGCGAACGTTGATCTCCAGATGTTTGTTAACACAACACCAAATGCGTTCTTGACAGGTCAGGCTGTCGGCGTATTTGGTGTTGACGCAACTGAAATGGGATTTGCCAGCGGACCAATTGGTCTTGCTAGAGTAACATATGGCGGAACTGGTTACAGCGCAAACGCAACTGTAACTTTCACCGTAACAAACGGCGGATCATCTGCAGCTGCAAACGCATTTGCTAATACAACTGCCGGTTACGGTGGTAAGATCACTGCAATCAATATCACTGCAAACGGCACTGGTTATATTGCAGATCCGATTATTACCATTTCAGCACCATCCGCTCTAAACATTACAGCTAACACAACTGGCGTAAGCAATACGACAGACACTATACTTCTGGCGACAGCCAACTCTCGCTTCCAGGCTGGTGATAGACTGTATTATGGTGTACCAACTGGTAATACTGCTATTCCTAATCTGACGGGTAATACTTTTTACTACGTAACGTTCGCTAACACTACTGCTCTTGCTCTATCAACCACTCTTGGTGGTGCAAATGTGGATATCGCAACTACTGTTGCAGTAGCTGGCGAAACTCATACATTGACCGGTGATACTGCAACTGGTGTTGTCATGGCGCGCGGAGCAAAGAATGGCGGTGTTGCACACGCTGGTTGGGTTCTAAGAAGAGAAGGTACTGGCGGTCGCGCTGGTCGTGTTCACTATGAAACTCTTGTAGCCATGGGTTCACTTGGTGCGCAGACTGCCGCTTATGGTACTCCGGCAACAACAGCTGACGGTAACGACGATATCGTATTCCACGAGTCATAATAAATACTACTAAAATCTAGGAGTGTTTAACTGTGGCAAATGACGCTAAAAAAGTAAGTGAGTTAGCGGTAACAACTACCCTGTCTGCAAATGACAGGGTAGTTATCTTATCGAATCCATCGAGTGCAGCTAATACAAAAACGATTACCGTAGCCAATTTTGCTAATAACGTAACAGCTAATAATGCGAATTATCTCGGCGGCATTATATCAACTTCTTACGTTAATACTACAGGCGCGTATACAATAAGTGGCGTTCATACGCACAGCGCTAATCTTTTGGTCACCACAAACACCTTTAATCTAGGTACAAACATCAATGGCGCTAACGGATATACATATCTACCTAATGGTTTTAAATTAAATTGGGGTTGGGTATCCGCTAATTCAACAACGGGAAATGTTACTTTTTCTAGTGCTTATACTACGAATGCATATTGTGTTGTTGCAACAAGTAATACCTCGACTGCAACGTACCAGACCTCGGTTATATCAACTAATAACACAGTTGCTGCTATTAGAACCGCTAATGCAACTGTAACAAATGTGTTTTGGCAAGCTATAGGCTATTAAATTATCGTAAAGAATAATTGATGAACGAACATTTGACTGATGAAAACTTTTTGATTTACTGCGCGAAAGTGTACGACAATCCTGGTATGACTTCTACGAACGAGTTTATGGAAGATCTTGACAGAATAAAATACATAAAGAAGTTGATAACAAGATACAAAGAGACTGGAGAGTTGAAGGAGCGGTTGATTCTCAACCACATCATCACTCTCCACAATTGTTTCAACGTTCATCTGGCTAAGATCCTGTTTCTAAAAACTGAGAAACAGTTTCATCATATCAAACCGTTTTTGATCATGATCAATGCATTACCTGAAGTTATAAATAATGTTGGCGAACACAAGAAAGTTTACACTGATGGAATCCCGCTTGACATCATTATAGTTTCAGCATTACGGAAAATCAATAATGGATAAGAAAATTAAAGAGGATACGGCAACGGTTCCGACTTTCAATAATGTAGGAAGTGGTAGTAACGCTGCGCTTGGTGTTGGTAAAGAAGGCGAACCGCCTGGTAAGCCGAAGAAAAAAAAACTTCGCCAGCTTTTTCCACTATTCAAAAGAAAGTTGATCTAATAATGTCAGAAGACCGTATAGACAAAATTGATGACGCAATCTCTAGATTAGCGATAGTTGCCTCTGATCTTTCAAAAATGCTGGCGGTTCACGAACACAGAATCATTCAACAAGAAAAAAATGCGGACAACATTGTCGCTTCAATAGACAAACGTAGAACCGAAGTTGATAACATTTTGAAAGATGTTTACAGCACGATTAGAACCGAAACAAATATGCTTCGCGAAAGCTCTACAAAACAACACATTGAACAGAACGTCAAAATCGAAGCGATTCAAAAAACAATGTGGATGGCTGTCGGCGCTGCTACGGTAGTAAGTTGGGCAGCTCCTATATTGTTGAATAAGTTTTTACACTAAAATAATGCTTGCTTTTTTCCAGAATTCCGGTATAATCAGTAATGTGATGATGATGGATATGGGAAATGCACTGGTTAGAAACAAAGTACATCGGTTTAGTATCAAATCGACTTCGAAACTACAAGCGTAAGTCATCAGCACTTTACTGCTTTTCCTGCCCATTCTGCGGCGACTCGGAGACTGATAAGAAGAGAGCTCGTGGCTATGTGTATACCAAAAAAGGTAACACAATGTTTCATTGTCACAATTGCGAGCTTACTTACAATTTCAACAACTTTCTAAAGAACCTGGACTTTCAGCTGTATTCTGAGTTCAGCCTTGAGAAACTGAAGGATGAGAAGTCTCCTCAGCAGAAAGAACTTGAAGACTTCGTTGAGAAGATGAAGAAGCCGGTATTCTTACAGTCTGGTCCTCTGAAGGGTTTGAAGAAGGTAAGTCAGCTGAGCGCTGATCACCCCTGTAAAGCTTTTGTTGCAAACCGCCAAATCCCCAATCCATATCACGCAAAGATGTTCTTTTGTCCTAAGTTCTTTACTTGGACGAACGAGATCATTCCAGGTAAGTTTGATGACGTTTCTTTGCTCTATGACGAACCTAGACTGCTGATTCCGTTCTTTGATACAGAAAAGAACATGCATGCGTTTCAGGGTCGAGCTCTTGATAGTAAAAGCAAGACGCGCTATATAACTATTGTCAACGATGAAACGACACCCAAGGTGTATGGTCTAGACTCAGTCGACTTCAATAAGAAAACATACGTATTCGAGGGTCCGATTGATTCTATGTTTGTGCCGAACAGCATTGCTACTGCTGGTGGTGATCTTGTTTCAACAGTGAAAGATCTTCCTAAGAAGAATCTGGTAGTTGTATACGACAACGAACCAAGATCAGTCGAGACAAAGAAAAAGCTTGACAAGGCTATCATTAACGGTTATAATGTTTGTATCTGGCCAACTAACCTTGAACATAAGGATGTGAATGACATGATCTTGGCAGGTCTCAGCTCAGATTTTGTTCGGTACATTATTGACACTCATACGTATAATGACCTGCGAGCCAAGTTGACATTGAACATGTGGAGCAAAGTGTAATGGGTCGTCTGGTTTATTACAAAAAACCACCAGAGGGTCTTGAATGGGCAGTTGAGTACGTTGTCCTAGAATATTGGTCGATTGCTCAAGATCAATCAGATTTCAAGTGTGTTGTCTGTACGACACATTCAAAAGAGTTGGCTGAAGAGATTGTAAAGGAAGATGAAATGCATCGCACGTGGGTTAAAGCTTGGAGGTTATTCCCTGAATGAACACAGCAAAGATAGTTGCTATTACCAATCCTCTTATTGATGGCGTTGGTTCGGCAGATCAGTTTATTGCCTACGCGGCACGAGTCTCTAATCCATCTAATCAGATGAACACAGAGACTTCGGAAAAGCTGCTTAGATATTGTATTAGAAACAAACACTTCTCGATTTTCGAGATGGTTAACGTCGTTATGGAGATAGATACCACTCGTGACATTGCTCGACAGATTTTACGTCATCGTTCATTCTCGTTTCAAGAATTTTCACAACGGTATGCTGATCCTACAAAGGATCTTGGGTTCGTAACTCGAGAAGCAAGACTTCAAGATACTAAGAACCGTCAGAACAGTATTGAAACTGATAACAGCGAGTTGAAAAACAACTGGGATCATTTACAAGGAGACATTATTGATTTAGTTGAACATGCCTACTGCTGGGCTATCGAAAACGGTATTGCTAAGGAACAAGCCCGAGCAGTTCTTCCTGAGGGGTTGACTAAATCAAGGATGTATATGAACGGCACTCTTCGTTCCTGGATTCATTACTGCGAATTGCGTATGGAAAATGGCACACAGAAGGAGCATAGAGAAGTAGCTGAGTCCGCTTGGAATGAGCTGACTTTTCTTTTCAAGTTTCTAACAGAAAGATGATAATACATGATCAGAGTAACAAAAAGAGACGGCAAACTCGAACCACTAGATCTAAACAAGTTTCACCGCGTCGTAGCCTGGGCTTGCGAAGATCTTAATAACGTTTCTGCCAGCGAAATCGAATTGAAGTCTCGAGTCCAGTTCTACGATAAGATCAAATCTACAGATATTCATGAGACTCTGATCAAGGCAGCTTCTGAATTGATTTCAGAAGAGTATCCAAACTATCAGTATGTTGCTTCTCGTTTGATCAACTACAATCTACGCAAGGAAGTATATGGTCAACCGGATCCTATTCATTTTGGTATTCACGTTGACAATATTGTTGAAAAAGGATATTACGATAAGGAAATCCGCGATCTCTACACAGTAGAGGATCTACATTGGCTCAACAAGCAAATCGACCACGATCGTGACTTTGATATTGTCTACGCTGGTATGGAACAATTTCGCGGTAAGTACCTTGTAAAGAATCGCGTCACTGGCGAGTTCTATGAAACTCCACAGATGGCAATCATGCTTATTGCGATGACCCTTTTCCGTCGCTATCCTAAAGAAACTCGTCTCAAATACGTAAAGGAATTTTACGATGCAGTATCTACGTTCGAGATTTCCCTGCCTACACCTATCATGGCTGGTCTACGAACACCCCAGCGCCAATTTTCTTCTTGTGTACTAATTGAAACAGATGATTCGTTAGATTCAATCAATGCAACAACGAGCTCGATTGTCAAGTATGTCTCGCAGAAAGCCGGCATCGGTATTGGCGCAGGTAGGATTCGTGCTATTGGGAGCGCTATTCGGAACGGTGATGCTTCTCATACTGGGGTCATTCCTTTCTACAAGCTTTTCCAAGCAGCAGTCAAGTCATGTTCACAGGGCGGTGTACGTGGTGGAGCAGCAACCCTCTATTATCCTGTATGGCATCTAGAGGTTGAAGACCTGCTTGTTCTGAAGAACAACAAGGGAACCGAAGAAAACCGTATACGTAATCTTGATTATGGTATTCAGTTCAACAAGGTGATGTATGAGCGACTTCTGACTGGTGGAAACATCACTCTGTTCAGTCCTAATGATGTTCCTGATCTTTACGATGCATTCTTTGTTGATAATGATCGTTTCCGCGAACTGTATATTGAAGCGGAAAACAATCCGAATATCAGAAAGAAGACCGTAGCAGCGATTGATCTGTTCTCGGCTTTCATTCAAGAGCGAAAGGATACTGGACGTATCTATCTTATGAACGTTGATCATGCGAACGATCACGGAGCTTTTGATAAGTTCAAGGCACCAATCAAACAGTCAAATCTTTGCTGCGAGATCGATCTTCCGACCAAGCCTCTAAATAACCTTGATGATGAAAACGGAGAGATATCTTTATGCACACTAGCTGCCATCAACTGGGGAAAGATTCGTGATCCTAGTGATTTTGAACGTTCTTGCACTCTTATCGTCCGTGCATTGGATGAGCTCCTCGATTATCAGGATTATCCGGTCGCAGCAGCAAAAAGATCTACAATGTCGAGAAGACCGCTTGGAGTTGGCATTGTCAACTTTGCTTACTGGCTTGCTCGTAACGACCTTAACTATCAGTATATAACTCAGGAAGGTCTTCAGAAGATCCATCAGTATGCGGAAGCCTGGTCTTATTATCTGATCAAAGCATCTGTCGAGCTCGCGCGCGAGAGAGGACAATGTTCTCTGTCTCAGGAAACTCATTACCACTACGGTCAGTTTCCTATCGACACTTACAAAAAAGAAGTTGACGAACTAGCACATCCGGTTTATAATATGGATTGGAACCTGCTTCGTGAAATGGTTAGCGAACACGGTATTCGTAACTCCACACTTATGGCTTTGATGCCTGCTGAAACTTCCGCTCAGGTTAGCAATTCAACCAATGGTATCGAGCCTCCACGTTCACTTGTTTCAGTAAAACAATCTAAGGATGGCGTTCTGAAACAAGTCGTTCCCGAGGTCCGAAAGCTGAAGAATAAATACGACCTGCTCTGGGATCAAAAGTCTCCGGAAGGCTACTTGAAGATTTGTGCTGTGCTTCAAAAGTTTATCGACCAAGGTATCTCTGTCAACACTTCATACAATCCAAAGTTCTATGAGGAAGAGCAGATCCCTATGTCCGAACTAGTCAAGCACATCGTGATGTTCTATCGTTATGGCGGAAAGCAACTTTACTATTTCAACACTGCTGATGGTGCTGGCGAACATACCGAAGCGCCGAGACCCGTGTCTGAAGTTCTTGATGAAGAAAATTGCGACGCATGCAAAATCTGATCCAGCTGAATCCACCCTTGCCAATAGTAACACCTCTTGGCAAGGGACTGGCTCATGTTTTGATTGATTACGGAATTGAGCACGATTTGATGTGGGTTTGTTTTCAGAACGAAACCGGTGAATGTTGGACTTGGTCGAACAAAGATATAAAAGCAGACAAAAACATTACAATCGGAAGAAAATAAAAATGACTTACAACGTATTTGATTCTAGCAACAAGAAGGATCACCTGAAGGCTCGAGCATTTTTTGATAATGCTCCGACCATTGCTAGATTTGATAAACAGAAGTATCCGTTCCTTGAGAAGCTGACTCGGCAGCAGATGGGATTTTTCTGGGTTCCGGAAGAAGTTGACCTGACTCGCGATACCAAGGATTTTCGCGATTTGACGAAGAACGAGCAACACATTTTCACCAGCAACCTGAAGCGACAGATTCTTCTCGATTCAGTTCAGGGTCGTGCGCCAACGGCAGCTTTCAGCCCTATTGCTTCGCTTCCGGAACTCGAGAACTGGATCATAGCCTGGACGTTCAGTGAATCTGTTCATTCGCGTTCGTACACTCACATCATCCGTAATGTCTATAGCGATCCGTCTAAGGTTCTTGACGATATCCTTGACATGCAGGAGATAGTTGATTGCGCCAAGGATATCAGCTTGTATTATGACGATCTGATTGATCTGAATCGACGAGCGGCATTGAATTGGCATGCTCATAATACACCATCGCCTTATCGTCACAAACTTGCGCTCTGGATGGCTCTTACGTCAGTAAACATTCTTGAAGGTATTCGTTTCTACGTAAGTTTCGCATGCTCGTGGGCATTCGCTGAATTGAAGAAGATGGAAGGAAACGCGAAGATCATCAAGTTGATTGCTCGCGATGAGAATCTTCACCTAGCAGGAACTCAACAGCTGCTCAAGGTTCTTCCTCAGGATGATCCTGATTTTGCGTTGATCAAAGAAGAGACTCGTGATGATTGCGTGGCGATGTTCAAGTCTGCTGCGGAGCAGGAGAAAGCTTGGGCTGAATATCTTTTCAAGAACGGTTCTATGATCGGTTTGAATAAACAGCTTCTTTGTGATTACGTTGAGTGGATTACAAATCGTCGTATGCAGGCTGTAGGTTTGCCGACACTATATAAGACCGGATCAAACCCTCTACCCTGGACACAAAAGTGGATCAGCGGAGGTGAGGTTCAAGTCGCGCCGCAGGAGACTCAGATCACATCTTACATTGTCGGTGGTGTGAAGAAAGACGTATCAACAGAAACATTCAAAGGGATGACACTATAATGGGTTGGAGTTCAGGATCTTTACTTTTTAGTGATGTTGCAGAAATAATTGCGGATAATGTAGATGATGACGCACGTAAGCTCATCATGTATAAGCGACTTATCGAATCATTTCAAAATCACGATTGTGACACATTAGATGAATGCACCGACATTGATCCGGTGCTTGATACTTTGCTTGAAGAAATATTTGAATCTGAAGAAGACGATGACGAAGAAAACGATTGGCCAGACGGTGGGCGTGAGATGTTTTGATATAAGTAGAGGGGTTAAAAGGATGCCCCTCTATGTCATGGATTTTCGAATCGCAGCCTATAGATGAAACTGTTCTAGATGATTACGTCGGTTTCGTCTACTGCATTACTAACTTGATTGATAACAAGAAATACATCGGTAAGAAACTTCTAAAGTTTAGAAGAAGTAAGATCGTCAAGGGTAAAAAGAAAAAAATCCTTGTTGATTCAGACTGGAAGAAGTATTGGGGTTCTAACAAAACTCTAATAGCCGATGTTGAAGCTCTAGGCGAAGACAAGTTCTCACGAGAGATTCTAATGTTTTGTAAGAGTAAAGGAGAATGCAATTACTACGAAGCAAAATTCCAGTTTCAATGCTCAGTTCTCGAAACTGATAAGTATTACAACGACTGGATCATGTGTAAGATTCACAGATCACATGTAAAAAAGCTTGACTTCTCCCAGGAATCTAGTATAATAAGGTTACTGGGATAGCAGCAAAATAATAGAAAGAAGTAGTGTCATGAATATGAACATGAACGAAGTAATAGCCTATATCGAAACCTGTTCACCAACATCGAAGATCTACATCGGATCAGACTCCGAAAGATTCAAGCTCAAGGGAAAGTGGTATGCTGATTATGCTACGGTCGTTGTTGTTCATATCGATGGCAAACACGGTTGTAGAATCTTTGGTGACGTAACCAGAGAGCTAGATTACGATCGTAAGGTAAGTCGACCAGCACTTAGGTTGATGAACGAAGCATACAAGGTACAGGAACTGTATTACAAACTCCAGGAAGCCATTGGAGACAGATTCTGCGAGCTTCACCTCGATATCAACCCCGATGAACGTTACGGCTCTTCATGCGTCGTTACTCAAGCAATCGGTTACATCATAGGCACTTGTAACATTGAGCCAAAGGTTAAACCTTTTGCGTTTGCAGCTAGTATTGCTGCAGATCGTTACAAGGGTCTGGCGGCAGCATAAATACCAAATGCTTTCGCGACCGCATACTGCGGGAATGGGTTTTGACCCGTTAACAAAAAATTAGGAGATCAAACTTTGTTAAAGCGCACACTAGTCGCGCTTTTGAGTTTGAGCGTTTTACTATTTTGCGTCTCTGACGCAGCACAAAATAACAATATTGCACGTGATAACATTTTGACAGAGGAACGTGTTGTCAGCCCACAAGCTGACGCAGTAGTGACCCAAGAGGTTGCTGCAGTTGAAACTAATAACGCTCATATTCAAGAGGTAAGCGAAAACAACGCTGCCGCCAAGGAACGACGCATCGTACGAAGGTACAACGCAAAAGCATCTTGGTATAGACATGGTAGAGTAACTGCCAATGGTGAACAATACAACCCTCTGGGTTTAACTGTCGCTCATCGCTCTCTACCATTCGGCACAATTGTGAGATTCACTAATCCCGATAATGGGCGAAGTGTAATAGCTAGAGTGAATGACAGAGGACCATATATAAGAGGTAGAGAGTTCGATCTTTCTCTTGGTTCAGCTCGAGCTCTCGGGTTCGAGCAAACCGGAATAATGGTTCTGCGAGTTGAGATAATGTAATCAGCGAGGATCGATATGACGAAAGACGAAAAGAAGACTCTTGAGGATCACAATTATTATTTGTTCCATCAAGATTTCACTAATGAAACTACTTCTAACGCGATCAAGTTCATCATCGAACGTAACTTGATGAAGACCCCACCGAAGTTCATGAAGATCATTTTCAACTCCCCTGGTGGGGAATTATCCGCAGCTTTCAGCCTGATTGATGTAATGAAAGGCTCTCGTGTACCGATTTACACTTACGGTCTCGGAGAGATATCAAGCTGTGGACTTCTGGCGTTCATCGCCGGTAAAAAGGGTTACCGTTACATAACTGAAAACACGAGCATACTCAGCCATCAGTTCTCCTGGTTCTCTTTTGGTAAAGAGCACGAGCTGTTGGCGAGGTCCAAAGAGATAAGTCAAACTTCCAGACGTTTGCTCGACCACTATATAAAGTGCACAGGGTTGAGCGAAAAAGAGGTCAAAAAGCACCTCTTACCTCCAGAAGATGTCTGGATGAGTGCCCAAGAAGCTGTGAAATATGGAATCGCAGATGAAATTGTTGAATTTTACTGAACGCGCGTTTTTTTATAAATACTTCCATGACCGTTAATAGGAGAAAATCATGGAAAAGTACGGATTCATTTACATCTGGTTCGATTCTTGGAGAAAAATGTATTACGTAGGATGTCATTGGGGTAGAGAAGACGATGGATACTTGTGCTCTTCTAAAAGAATGAGAGATGCGTACAGAAGAAGACCGCAAGACTTCAAAAGAAGAATATTGAAAAGGGTTTACGACTCTAAAGAAAATTTATTATTAGAGGAACATTTAGTTCTCTCGAAAATAAAAAACGAAGAATTAGGCAAAAAGTATTACAATTTAACTAATCATAAAAACGATCATTGGTTTTCTGATTCAAATAAAAACTTATCGACTAGACAAAAAATGTCATCGAATCATCGTTCGAAAAGAGGTTATGCTCCTCCTAGACTAGGCAAACCCACCCTTATAAAAGAGAACGCTAAAAGTAAACTAAAAGGATCCCAAAGAACGGAAAAACAAATCGCTGCTTCTTTGGCTCATTCGAAAAAAATGCAAGGGGTTAAACGAGGTTCTTATGGCGTCGAACATGGTGAAAAAATTTCTAAATCTCGTAAAGGGAAAAACACGGGAATTGTCCCAAAAAGTGCGTTTAAACATGGATGTGTCCCCTGGAATAAGGGACGCAAAAAAGGAGAAGATTATGCCAAGACCCAAGGGTTCAAAGAACAAAACTACCGCTAATGAAGTTGCCGAGCCTGTAGAGTTCGACTACGAACGAGATGATGGAATGTTTGATAACTCGTATCAGACTATGGAACAGGCAGTCGTAAGGATCGAACAACCAGCCTGGACTTTATCGCCACCGAGTATGAAGTTGTCGGATCATACAACAGAACCACTACCAAGCCCGATTCTAACAGCTGAAGTTCATCGGGCTGCGGTTTCGAAAGGACAAACAAAGCTTTATCTTGTTGAAGGTGAAGTTCAAATGTCTCCTCGGCAGGCTGGTAGAGGTTCGGTTGTAGCGAAGCAGTTTCGCCTAGTTCAAGCGAACGACGAATCGCAAGCTGTTGACAAATATTCGAATTACTTTCGGAGTCTGAGCGACGGAGACGCTGTATATACTACTCTTCGCGCGGCTGCTATGGAAACAATCAGCTGATGTTCGTCGAGCTATATACGAAAGAAGATTGTCCATATTGTCAGATGGCTAAGATTGCTCTGTGGGACAAACAAATCCCTTACAGCGAACATAAGCTTGGTAGACATTTTTCAAGAGAACAAATCCTAGAAAAGTTCCCGGAAGCTAAGTCTTTCCCGATAATAGTGCTTGACGGATTCTATATCGGAGGCTATAATCAGCTTAGGGAACATTTGAATTCGAATAATGATTCTCAGATTCAATTGAACGGTTAGGAGCCATATTATGTACCAGCGTGACACCTTGCTGAAGGATCTTCGAACCCAAGTGTTGGAAGTTCACTTCACGAAAGCTAATGGAGAGAATCGAGTCATGCGCTGCACTCTTCAGAAGCATATGCTACCCGAGAGCTACCAGCGTAGTCTTGGGGAGCAAACCGAAGAAAAGATTTTCCATAAGGAAAATCCCGACGTTATCGCAGTTTGGGATCTAGGCGAGAACGGTTGGCGTTCTTTCCGGATTGATTCCGTCTTTTACTGCGAAGCCAAGACCGCATACTAAAAGGAAACCAAACAGAAATGACTGAACGTTACTGGGGATATCACGCTATCGTGGATGCCGCTGGTTGTGACATCGAAAAGATGACCAGCTATGACAATATCTATAACTTCAATAAGCAGCTAGTCAATGATATTGATATGGTTGCGTATGGCGAACCACAGATTGTTAACTTCGGCGCTGGTAACAAGGAAGGATACAGCCTTGTTCAGCTGATTGAAACTAGCAATATCTGCGCGCACTTCGCTAATCAGGATCGAGAGATCTACCTCGATGTATTCAGTTGTAAGCCATTCGATGAACGTATCGTCGAAGATTTGATTGTGAAGTACTTTGACGCGAAGTCTCTACGTCGAGCTTTCCTGAAGCGTCAGGCTACTCTGGAAACTAACTGATGATAGTAGGGTTCACTTGCGGCGCATTTGACCTACTACATTCCGGTCATATTCATCTTTTGAATAGTGCCGCGAAACAATGTGACTATTTGGTTGTTGGGTTGCATACTGACCCAACTATTGATCGCCCGGAGAAGAACAGACCCATACAGTCTACTTTAGAAAGACACATTCAGCTGGGCGCGCTGAACGCTGTCAACGATATCTTTCCGTATGACACGGAGTTGGATCTAGTGAATTTTTTATCAACCGCGAATATCAATAAAAGATTCATAGGTTCAGATTACGCTTTCAGATCTTACACTGGTATGGAAATTTGTAGAGAACGAAACATAGAGATTATTTTGATTCCGAGGTATCACACTTGGAGTAGTTCTGAATTGAGGAGAAGAATTAAAAATGGTTAGAGTTGTTACTGATTTCCCGATTGCTTACGAGAGTCATGATCACATCGTTCCTAATGGCGCAAAACAAGATAATACTAAAAATGGCGCATATGTGAGAGAACTTATCCGTAGGTTTGGACCTGATATGCGTTACATGGATCTTGGATGTGCTGGAGGTGGATTCGTTTCTCAGTTCTTGAAGAATGATATTCTTGCTGTTGGTATCGAAGGTAGTGATTACGGTAGAAAGAATGAGCATGGCGAATGGCCAAAGATTCCGAATAACCTGTTCACTGCTGATATCACCAAGCCATTTGAAGTTCTAGACGACGAAGGTAATCGTATCGAGTTTGATGTTATTTCGGCATTCGATGTGCTTGAACACATCCATGAAGCTGACTTGGTTCAAGTGCTTACAAACATTAACAATCACCTAAAGCAAGGTGGTATCTTTACTGCTGGTATTGCTACATTCCCCGACGAAGGGTATCACGTTACACTGAAGGATGAACCTTGGTGGGATGGTTTACATTCTGATCATGGATTGATGCGAGTTGATCCGCTCGAGAACTTTGGTCGACTCACCTCTATCAATGCGGTGTATCTGAAGCGATGAAACCTGTAGCTATAGTAACTGGGTCGTTTGGTTACATCGGCTCAGTTCTTACTAAAGTCCTAAAAGAAAACGACTACCATATCGTTGGTATTGATAATGATATGGTGGCGCTAAATTGTTGGTTGTCAAACAAGACAAGAACAAAGTATTGTGATGAGTTCGTTGGAGATTGTTTCACTAGCGTAGCCGCTAGACAAGTGTTGCATGATTATCCGGAAGCAACTGTATTTCATCTTGCGGCAAGAAGCTTACTTGGACCGAGCGCGTATTTGCCTCTTGAATATTTTGAAAACAACACAGCGAAGACTCTCAAACTTCTTCAGAATTTGAAACCGACTCACAAACTTATTTTTGCCAGTACAGCGGCAGTTTACGCCGAAACTGATAAGGTTGTCACTGAAGCAAGTAGAATCAGCCCCCCGAACAACTACGGTCTTTCGAAGCTCTGGTGCGAGCAGATGATTGATGCTTCCTACGAAGTCAAAGGGTTGAGAGCAGCTTCGTTTAGATTCTTCAATGTCATTGGTGCTTATGGCGACGTTGGGCAGCAACCAGACACTCCCCACATTATCAATAAACTTTGTGATAAAGCCATAATGGGTGATACACCGTTTGTTATTCATGGCGACGACTATGACACCAGAGATGGTACTTGTGTTCGAGACTACTTACACGTTGTCGATGTCTGTAGAGCTCTAATTCACGCTGATAAATACCTTAGCGACAAAAATCCTTGTTCCTTGAAGTTCAATCTAGGAACCGAAACGGGAACCTCTGTTTTAGATATCGTCGAGATGTTCAACAACCTTTGTAGGAAAGTTGAATACAGAATCGGCGTAAGGAGAGTAGGCGATCCGCCGTTCCTAGTCGCAAATCCTAACAAATTTATCAGAACCACTGGGTTCCAATACAAGTATAAACACTATGACTTAGACATAATGATCAAATCTGCGTGGGAGTATCGTAATGGCGTTCGAGGAAAATGAAATCTCTACCAAGTCTTTTGGTGGAACTGAAATGGTCAAGCGCGCGATCGCCGCGCGTATGCCAGAGGGTCTAGCTGACGAGTTTCAGATTATCTGCTCTAGAGTTAGAAATATTGAGGAAGACAAGATTAGAGTGTATTGGTTGCACGATCTTCCTCAGGATCCAGAAACTAATCATTTAAAGGATGCTGTCAGCCGAGACCGTTTTCATAAGATGGTCTTTTGTGGTCACTGGCAATACAATCAATACCTGAATATATTGGGTATTCCGCCGAACGATAAGTGCGCGGTGATTGACACTCCAATCGTACCAGTCGAATATAAAAAGAAATCCAATGAAGAGATTCGACTTATCTATACATCAACACCGCAAAGAGGGCTGGCTCTTCTTGTGCCAGTGTTTGAAGAGCTTTGTAAGAAACACTCAAACATTTACCTTGATGTGTTTTCGAGCTTTGAAATTTATGGTTGGAGTGGAGCAGACAAGCAATTCCAAGACCTCTTCGAAAGATGCAAAAATCACCCGAACATAGTCTATCATGGATTTGCTCCTAACGAAGTAGTAAGGGAAGCTCAACAGAAGGCTCACATCTTTGCGTATCCTTCTATCTGGCAGGAATGTAACAGCCGAGCTCTTATTGAATCAATGAGTGCTGGCGCTCTTTGTCTGCACCCTAACCTTGCTGGTCTTTCTGATACTTCCGGTAATCTGACTTCAATGTATCAGTTCGAAGAAAATGCAAATGTTCATGCCAATAAGTTCTATCATCTTCTAGACCAAGCTATCGGCGTTGTTCATGAAGAGAGTACACAGAACTACCTACGTTATGTGAAGTCTTACGCTGATAACCGTTTCAATATCAATAAGATTGCTCATCAGTGGGAGGATATGCTTACTTCTCTAAAGGAACAGTATCCAGTCGGTTCCAGAGGCATCCCTAAGAAGATGTTCAAATATAGCACATGATAGTATCAACAACACCCCTCCGAATTAGTTTCTTCGGAGGGGGATCAGATATTCCCCAGTATTACAACCAATGTGTAACTAAAAATCCTGGGATGGTCATTTCTACTACCATCGATAAGAATATACAGATTGCTCTGAACAAGTGTCAAACTAATCACATCAGAGCGGTCTATTCAGAGATGGAAGTTGTTGACAAGGTTGAACAGTTGAGACACAATCGTATCAGAGAAGCTTTGAAATATTTCAACATCAAAAACAACATCGAGATTTGTAGTTTCTCGGATGTTCCTACTAAGGGTACGGGTCTTGGTTCTTCTTCGACTTTCACCGTAGGGTTGTTGAAGGCATTGTACGCTCATAAGGTTCTACTTCATAACAAGAGAGATCTCGCGGAGGCTGCTTGCGAGATTGAAATTGATATCTGTGGAGAACCAATCGGCAAGCAAGATCAGTATGCAGCTGCGTATGGCGGGTTCAACGTCATTCGGTTCGATTCGTCCGGCGTTGAAGTCACTCCACTGAATATTGGGGCATCAGTTCTTCGTAAGTTGAACGACAACCTTATGTGTTATTCTACAGGTATAAGTAGAAGCACAACAGACATCCTTTCTGATCAGGTCAATAACATCAG
>Ga0214921_10005066_pt1 | contig 18877 bp, 16 predicted proteins | sample LL1505_MetaG_FD_177992 | JGI IMG/M metagenome (GOLD analysis project Ga0214921, IMG submission 177992) | Freshwater microbial communities from Lake Lanier, Atlanta, Georgia, United States - LL-1505 | ecosystem: Environmental > Aquatic > Freshwater > Lake | place: USA: Georgia | collected... | reverse complement strand
TCGACAAGCTCGCTACTAGCGAACTAAGAAAGGATGCACTGACTATTGCAGAGGCCGGCTATGAGGCAATTAGTATACCGGTACTTATTGGCAAGACATTGAGTCTAGATTCAGATGTACTAAAAATTCAAGGCAATGAATATGATTTAAAAAAATATAAAAATATATTTATTGCTGCAATAGGCAAAGGCTGCGGACTAATAGCCGAAGAATTAGAAAATCTAATAGGCGCAAAAAACATTAAGGCTGGAGTGGCGATTGACTTAAAGCATCGCAAGCTAAAAAAGATAAAAGTCTTTGGCGGTACTCACCCACTACCATCGGAAAAAAATATCTTAGCAACTAAAAAACTCATTAAAACCCTTAAAGAAGCTAAGAGTAAAGATCTAGTAATAACAATCGTTTGTGGCGGCGGCAGCTCTCTGGCCTGTTTGCCTGCAAAAAATAATAGCTGTAATGACCTCAGAAGTGTTAGTGAGCATATGCTAAAAGGAGGCGCTACTATCCAAGAATTAAATACAGTCAGAAAACACATAAGCAAAATCCACGGGGGGAATATGGCAAAATATGCCTATCCTGCCAATGTTTTTGGTCTAATTATCTCTGATGTTCCCGGTAATGATATAGATATAGTTGCCTCAGGGCCTATAAGCCTAGACGGTTCGTCTTTAGAAGAGGCAAAAAAATTAGCAACTAAATTCAAAGTCCAAAATATAGAATTATCAGAAACTCCAAAAGACCTTAAATACTTTAAAAAAGTTACTAAACTAATGTTGGCATCTGGCTCTACAGCCCTTGAAGGCATGAAACAAAAAGCCAAAGAACTAAACTACGATATAAGCATCTACTCTGAAAACTTGAGCGGTCTAGCCAATGAGGTTGGGCCAAAACTTGCTAAAAAAGTAAAGAGCAAACAAGTACTATTGGCGTGCGGCGAAACTACCGTTGTAGTCACTAAGCCTGGCATGGGCGGCAGGAATCAAGATTTAGCCTTATCTGCTTTGCCATATTTGAAAAATAATTCTGTAATTATATCTGCTTCAAGCGATGGAAAAGACAATATCAATGTAGCTGGCGGAATCACAGACTTTAGCATAAATTATAAAAATCTTAATCCCACAAAAGCCGTAGCCGACAACCAGAGCTTTAAAACTCTCAAATCTATAAATGGGCTATATATCATTAATAAGATTACTGCCAATGTTTCTGATTTTATTGTAGTATTGAATAAAGGATAACAATTATGTCTACCACAATCGCTTTTTTTGAAGTTACCGAAAAAGAAAAAGTATCTTTTGAAAGATATTTTCATGGAAACAAATATAAGCTATTAATATTTGATAAACCATTAAGTGAAATAGCATCTTATGAATACAAAGAAGCTCAAGTAATTAGTGTTTTTAACTCAAGCAAAATTGACGAATCAATAATTGCTCATATGCCCAAGCTAGAGTTTATTGCAGTTAGATCTACAGGCTACGATAATATCGACCTAAAAGCCTGCAAAAAACATAGGATTTCGGTCAGTAACGTGCCCGGCTACGGCAGAACTACCGTGGCAGAGTATGCAATTATGCTAATGCTAATGCTATATCATAAAATGCCAGCCGTTATGAGTTCGGTATCTGAAGGCAAAATAAATTATAAGAAGCTAACTGGCCAAGTTGTTGCCGGCAAGACACTAGGGATAATTGGTGCTGGAAGGGTAGGAACTGCAGTAGCCAGAATAGCTGTCGCACTTGGAATGCATGTTATTGCCTATGATCCTTATCCTCACCAAGAAGCATCAGAGGCAATAGGCTATAGTTATGTAGATATAAACGAATTGTTAAAGGGCGCTGATATCATAACTCTTCATGCCACCCTGAATCCGAGCTCAAAACACATGATAAATACATCTACGTTAAATATGATGAAAGAATCTGCAATCCTTATAAACACTGCTAGGGGGCCACTAGTAAATACTATTGAACTCGTAGAAGCCTTAAAGGGAAAAGAAATTGCTGGCGCTGCTCTCGATTGCATAGAAGGCGAAGGAACGATCGATTTAGATATAGAAACCGATCTTCTACTTGGAAATAAAGATTCTATTTATGAAATTGCCGAGGTAGACATTTTGTCCAAAATGAACAATGTAATTCTCTCTCCTCATAATGCCTTTAATTCAGCTGAATCATTGGCCATATTAAGAAAAACTACGGCACAAAACATACACTGCTTCTTAAGTAGCCACCCACAAAACTTAGTAAAACTTACATAAATTTTAATATAGTTATGCTTATGATATAATTTTATTAATATTATGGGCATAAAAAGCATAATTCCATCGCAAGTATTGAACTCTAGAGGCGAACCAACCATTAAGGTTGAGATGTTATCTGAAGACGGCAAATCGGCGGATTTTGTAGTACCAGGGGGTGCCAGCGTAGGTAAAGATGAGGCAGTAAAGAAATTTGACCAAAGCGACAGCTATGGTGGCAAAAGTGTTAATGACAATGTAGCAACAATAAATAAAATAATTGCCCCCAAATTTATTGGCTATCCCTTAGGACATCAAGAAGACTTTGATAGCCTACTAATTGCACTAGATGGAAGCGAGAACAAACAAAACCTAGGATCCAATACTATACTTGCCCTATCCGGTGCATATTTTAAGCTAAGTGCAGAACTGAGTGACAAGCCATTATGGCAGTACATCGCTGAGCTATTAAAAGCCAGCCCTGAATTTCCTAGAATTTTTGCTAATCTTGTAGGCGGAGGCAAGCATGCTCCAGGTCTAGATATCCAAGAATTCATGATTGTACCAAAAACGAATAAGCCCAATGAGGCTATAGAACAGATAGTACAGACCTACCAAACTATCAAAACTATAATGATGAGCCTGTATGGACCCACCGCAAAGCTTTCTGGAGACGAGGGAGCAATTGCCCCGGTTGGAGCCAGAACTGAAGTTGTTCTTGAGGCTCTATCTAATCTAAATGAAAAGTCAGAGAAAAAATTTGATATATCACTCGATGTAGCCGCCAATAGCTTCTATGACGGCAAAAGCTATAGTTTTGAAGGCCAAAATATTCATGCCAGTGATTTAATGGCTGTCTACCAAGACTGGAACAGCAAGTTTGGTCTATTCTCAATAGAAGACCCATTTGCAGAAACTGACCTCGAAGGCCTAGAGCTGCTAAAAACAATGACTAAAGACAAAAAAAGCTTTATGGTGATTGGCGACGACTTCACAGTCACAAATGCAAATAAAATTAATGAATTTGCTCAAAATAAAATAATTGATGGCGTAATAATTAAGCCGGATCAAGTCGGCTCCATAACCGAAATGTTTAACGCCCTAATTGCCGCAAAAAGTTCAGGCCTAAAAGTGATAATTAGTCACAGAAGCGGAGAATCAAATGATGACTTTATCGTAGACTTAGCATATGGCTCAGGTGCAGATGGAATAAAAATAGGAGCACCTAACAGAGGCGAGAGAATTTCAAAATATAATCGATTACTAGATATAGAAAATTCATTAGGGACAAATCAACAAGCAACATTAAATCAAAATATAGAAGCATCAACACCTACTTTGACGCCAATTGATAACCAAAAGCCTGCGGGCGACAGCACTGGCACTTCCAGCAAAGAAGTTATTGATACTCAATCTAATGCAATGAATACCCCTTCACAGGCAAAAGATTTACATCTTGGGGCTTTCACTTCAGAAAGACAAGGAGGCGCGCCCCAGGCATCGATGAAAGAATCTATAGAAACAGATCATAATGAGAAATCTTCCACTCTAAATTCTGCCACACCTACACCCAAAGACATGCCAGACATTAATGATGTAAGAATTAACCCCCCGGAAAATCCAATTCCAATAGTTAATAATGAGGCGCAAGAGAATCCGAGTGGATTTCAGGGAGCTGCCCATACACTTAATCCAACATCCAGAGCAGAAGACAACAAAAGCAACAATAGTCCTAGACCCACCCTCTCCACATAAAAAACTTCTGCTGATATAATTAGAGCCATAAATTTTTATAATGTTCGATTCAAAGCTCAAAAATAACATAATAATATTTTCATTTGCCGCATTATTAGCGGTAACTATATCTATCTTTTTGTTTTATACTTTCAAGCCCAGGCTTGATTTATCTAAAGCTGGACCTTCTAAGGTAATCGGAAAAGTAGAAGCAGCCGGGAAAAGAGCAGAGCCAAAACCAAATTATTTAAGCGAGGAGCAATTGGCCAGTCAAGCAAAGCAGAACATTGGCTCAATTCATCTACCAATTCTTTTGTACCATAAAACTCCTGATAATTTCGAGTTACAAATGCAGCACCTAAGGGACACTGGCTACACGCCGGTAACTATGCAGGAAGTTTCAGGAATTATTAGCAAAAAAACTAAAGGGCCAGCAAAACCTATAGCAATTACGTTCGATGATGGTTTTAGTGATCAATTCAAAGCCTTTGAAATACTTAAAAAATTTAATTTTAAATCGACGTCTTATATTATTGTTGGCGGTAAAGAAAGCAACTACTGCATAGGGTCCGAGAGACGTCCAGAAAATAACTGCGGCGACAGCTATATGAGCTGGGATGAAGTAAAAAGGCTAAGCGACTCTGGCCTAGTTGAAATAGGCTCGCACAGTATTGATCATTTACAACTATCTGCTTTGCCAGAAATAATTCAAAAGTTTCAAATTATTGAAAGTAAAAAAATACTTGAAGCAAAAATTGGTAAGTCGGTTACTAGTTTCGCCTACCCCTATGGCAAATATAACCAGACATCAATAAGCCTTGTCAGGTTGGCTGGCTATACAAATGGGGTTGGCGTTGAAGCATCTGAAGATCAAAATATCAACAATTTATTTATTTTAAATAGGATTCGTGACACAAAAGATCTGCGCTAATCTTTTAAGGCTTCGATTCCCGGTAATTTTTTGCCTGATAGCAATTCTAAGCTAGCACCTCCACCAGTACTAACAAAAGTAAACCTACTATGCATACCTAGCTTTTCTATAAAAGCCGTAGTGTCACCCCCACCTATTATAGTGTCGGCTTTGTTTTTCCTAAGCGACATTAGATGTGCCAAGTCTTTACTAGACCAAGCATAATCACTTAACTCTGCATATCCCAAGGTGCCATTCCAAAAAATTGTCTTGGCGCTATTAACAACTGGAATTAAATCACGCATCGTTTCTTTGCCGATATCTAGAGCGATGTCACCTCTTTGCAAGTTATCAACTAATAAGGTTTTTTTGCTAGCCCCTTTAGCTATTTTTTTAGATACGACTAGGTCTTTTGGTAGAATTAAATCAACTTTATTATCTTTGGCAATTTTCATGATTTCTCTGGCAACACCTATATAATCCTTCTCGGTGACACTCTTTCCTATTTCAAATCCCTGGGCCTGTAAAAAAGTGTTGGCCATTGCTCCACCAATAAAAATTGTATCTGCTTTTTTAATGAGGCTTTTTAGCACTTCGATTTTTGATGAAATTTTAGCTCCCCCAACCACTGCCAAAAATGGGCGCTTGGGCATCTGTAGTAGATTATTTAAAGTACTATACTCTTCTTCCATTAGTATTCCTGCAGCATGAGGTAAATATTTTGGAACTCCGACCATACTTGCATGCGCTCGATGTGCGTTGGCAAATGCATCATCCACGTAAACTTCAGCTAAATTTGCCATTGATTTAGCGAACAATGAGTTATTTTTTTCCTCTGCTTCGTGGAATCTAAGATTCTCTAGCAGCAATATTTCTCCAGGCTTTAAAGCATGAGATTCTTCAGAAACATCCTCTCCAACACAATCATCAACAAAGCCAACTTTAGTCTTTAGTAGATTTGCCAAAACCTGTGCAACAGGCCTAAGGCTTAATTTGTGATTTATTTTTCCTTCTGGTCTACCGTTATGGCTAGCAAGTATTATTGAACATTTTTTCGATAGCAACAACTTGATCGTGGGAATGCTTTGCGCGATTCTAAACTCGTCTATTACTTTTCCATTCTCAACGACATTATAGTCTACCCTTAAATAGACCCTCTTGCCTTCATAACTGATATCTTTAAGTTGTTTTATTTTAGACATAATAATATTTTATCCTATTTAGACTGAGCTTTGATTAGCATTTTCTTTGCTTTCTCATCAACTTTTATAGAATTATGTGTCGGCATTGTAAAACCAAATGTACTACCCTTCCCAGGTTTTGATTCAAATACAATTTTACCACCCTGATCTTCTACAACTCTTTTTACCAAAAATAATCCCAAACCAGTTCCGTCTGGCCTAACTTCTTTAGCATTCTTTGCCCTAAACATCTTAGTAAATAAGTGCTCTTGCTGGTCTTTTGGTACTCCTATACCATTATCAACAACCTTAAATACTATATTATCCTCAACTATATCCAGATGCACAACTACCCTGCCTCCTCCATTTGGTGGCTCACTGTAATGAATTGCATTATCTACCAAGTTCATTATTACTTGCCTAGTTTTATTATCATCTAAATTCATTGCAGGTATCTTGCTCTTAGGCTGCACATAAGACAGATTTACCTTTTTACCTTTTGCTAGAGTCTGCAATAAGGAAACTTCTTGCTCAACCATATTATTGATGTTTACTTTAGTAGGATCAATATAGAATTTACCTGCTTCCATACGGCTAACATTTAGTAAGTCATCAATAAGCCTAGCCATTCTATTGCTACCATCAAGTGCAAGCTCTACACTGTGCTTCTGATCCTTAGTGAGCTTACCAAAATCACCCTCATCAAGCATGCTTACATAGCCCTTTACAGTAGTTAGGGGTGTCCTCAATTGATGGCTAGCCATAGAAATAAATTCATCTTTTGCCTCATCTAATTCCTTAAGCTGGGCATTGGCTTTTTTTAGACTTTTTGTAGCTCTGTCTATCCTTTCTTGAAGAGTTTGATTAAACTTTTTAATTTCCAAAAATGCCTTGGCGTTTTCTAGTGCTACGCTTAATTCGTTTGCAATTATTTTTAGTGTTTTTATATCTTCTTCATTATATATTTGTCCAGATTGCTTTTGGTCTAATAGCATAAAGCCCATAAAACCGCCTCCTGTCTTGAGAGGAATACTGAGAGTCACATTTAAATTTTTCATTGCGTGGCTTTTTTCGCCGCTAGGAAGCTCATCAATGTAAGATATCTTTTCACCAAGTTTAGTTATGAGATTGATGTGGCCATAGGAGGAATTAATATTTTTAGTGCTGAATATAATTTCATGATTGTCAAGCACAATAATATCCAAATTACTTACCTTTAATTTATTAATGATTTCTGATGATACTTTTTTACAAAGCTGTGAAATTCTGATTTCTGATGCCATCAAATGACCCAGCTCGTCAATTAATAATTGTGAGTCGTAGTGGCCCCTATAAAATATCTTATTGCTGATTTTTTCAAAAAATCTCTTTATTGGCTGGAATGTAAAAGCAAGAACTACAGCCAAAGCGGTATTAAATATTTGTTGCTGTGTAGTAATCTGCTGGCTTGATGAGGGGAATAAATATCTTCCTATAACCCCAAAGGCAATAAATGCATACACTGTAGCGATAGTAATAATCGAAAATACGTAAGCAAAAGACCTTACAACTACGGCACGAATATCAAAAAGACTATGCTTAATAATCGCATAGGCCGTAAAGCCCACAAATATCAGAGTAAATAAAGTGCCAAACTTTGCATAGTAATTGTTTCCTGATAATAAGGGCAGTATTAGATTCGTAATAGAACCTAATAGAGTCATAGATAAAATACCAAAAACCAAAAGCTTTAGTCTGGGCATGTCTTTGGCAGAACTCTTGCGCCAAGAAATAAAAATTAAAGTTAGGGCAGCAATTATTGTTACGGCAAAATAGACTAAATATATTAAATACAAACTGCCTGTTTGAATATTAGATGTTTGATTTTGTATTTCAACTCCAGTTATAAACTGCGGCAATAATGAAATAAATCCAACAATCAGAGCCGAAATTAATGCTGTTATTCCAATTGTTCTGTTTTTAAATATCTTAAATGGAAAGTTATTAAGGAATATTATTAAAAATGCCAGAGAAATAATAATAGATAAGAACGAAAGCCGGCTCCACAAAAGACTGTTTACTAAATTATAATCTGCTAAATAGTTAAAAACTGCCCAAAAAGATAAGCCAAGACATATTGCTGCAAAGGATCTATTTACTAAATTCTTAGGATTATTCATAAGAACAAAAAAACCCAAAATAATATTTGCAAAGAAAACTATAGCAATGGCTGTAAGCAAAAGCATAATACTATCTTAACAAAAAAAGAGTCCTTCAGGGAGATTACTCTCCCTAAAGGACCCTAGGACCTAATTTCATCTTCAGCTATGACACTAAAGATAATATTTACGCCATTTTCAGCTCCACCATAAACTCGTGATACCTTACTATAACTACCGCCACATTCTGCCACCTCGGACAGCAATACTTCTTGAGTTGGAAATTCAAACGGACCAGCCTTAGCAAGCTCAGAAATGAAGAAGTCAATAATAACTACTCCAATTAGCCTTAATGACACTAATTGTACCCAAGAGGCATTTCTTAGATGCTCCTGAATAATTGGTCTTGAGCCACCCTCGGTTGAAGTAGTAACTACAATCCTGCCTTTAGACTTAAGTAGGCGTAGGCACTCATTCCATATCAGTGTTCTGTCTTGCGCTGCATATAGAAAGTTGACCATACTGATTCTATCAAAGCTCTTGTCTGGCAAAGATTTCATATACAGCAAGGCGTCAGAATAAATTACTTCTGCATTGCCACAAAGCTTTCTATTAGCCTGTCTTACCATGGATCTAGAGCTATCGACCCCTACTGCAGAAATTCTAGCTCGCCCTAATGCTGCCAGCATTACGTTGCCAGTTCCGCATCCAACTTCTAGCAGAGCATCTCCATCTTTAATCTCCATAAGATCAACTACATTGCTGATCAAATTTCGATAAGGGTAGAAATTTAGAAGGCCATCATACATGTATCCGTAAACCCACCAGAGAACCCTAGTAAGCCTTTCGGATCCAACAAATCTTAGTGCACCCATACCAATCATTAGCACAACCCACCAAAAAATGAGTTTTGTAATAGTTGTCGGAACAGACTTTCTAAAAATCAAAAATGGTACATATGGAGCAAGCAAAATAATTCTGTACTCTACAAACTGCCACCAAAATTTCCAGCTACTAATGCCATGTCTTCTAGTCGCGTTGGCCACAACCAAGTCAGCAAGCTTACGCCATGCTAGCTTAAAAGTACCAAAGTAGAGAAGCACAAAAAGCATCCAGGGGATTATGCCCTGCCAATTACTTCTGATCCAGTCCATCTTTTCCCCTTTCTACATCAGGATTTTTCCAGGATATGGACGTTCAAAAAGCTCAGTGATTCCGAGCATATTAGATGTTTCGCTTTTATGAAGAGAGGTCATTACTTCTTCAATTACGCACACACAAGGGATTGTGATTCCCATGTGATCTTTTGGTTCACCGATTTTTACAAAAGGAAAGCCAATGGCAGTAATTACTTTAAAAAAATCCTCATCTACTATTGCAAATACGGCTTCAATATTTTTTGTATCGACAATATGAAAGAGTACTCTGTACATTCCCAGACTAACTCTCCCGTCACGAAAATTATCTCGCACGCAAAGTCTAGAAATTTCAGCTGTATTGCCATACTGCGAGATATCAATACCATGATGGTTGATATCTTGAATCGGCAATTCTCCACCACTGCTAAGTACTAGTCTTGTCGTTCCGACAGCCCGAAGAGCTGTCGAGGCTGTAGCAATTACCTGAACCGAATAGCTGTCATAATTATCTGATTCTCGACCATCGGGGAACATAGAAGGCTCAATGAACCCTAGCTCAGAATATACGTCGTAACGACAGCGCTGTATCGCTTCAATGTCTGAGCTTTCTGCCACCCGGATGGTTACGAGAGGAGATGGCACCTTATCCATTACTGCTCCTCACCTGTGAAAGTTCACCCAGGCTTAACCTAGACTACGTATATTTTAGAGTAATAAACAATTTTTACAAATGTGTAAGCAGTATTAATCTTTTTTATGTTTGTCGGTGGCGGCTTTTAGCTGCTTGCTAAAATAAAATATGTAAAATATTTCTAAAATACCTGCAGTATTTACAATGATAAAAATTAAAAACCAAACTTTCTGATCTTTTTTAGCTGCTATCCAGAGTGCCCAAGCTTTCCAAGCAGTACTCCAAATAAAAAGAAGTAATATCCACCAAATATTATTTTGTACGATTACATTTAAATCCATGACTTATTTATACTCCTATTGGGTTAAATTGTCATCATTTAACTTTTTGTTTCTGGCTTTGCGACTACAACCACGCGGCCATCTGCTGCACCGCCTAGAGTGCAAGTATAGATAGTTAATTGGGGATCACTTGTCTGATCTTCTACTTCGATAGCGTTTGGTTTAACTGTTTTTAATTTAGTAATTCTATATTTATACTGTTTTCCTTCCCAGTTGATGACAACTTCATCGCCCACTTTTGAATTTTTTAGATCGTAAAAAATTGATTTTTTCTTAACCTCTTCTGGCCTGTAGCCCCAAACAAAGCTATGCCCAGTTAAAATCATATTTCCGCCCTTGAGTGGGTTGCCTTGATCTGGCAATCGGTGCCAAGCGAGGCCTTTATCTAGAATGTTTATATCTCCCTGCTCTATTCCTGCTTGAATACCTACGCTGGGTATGAATATTGTATTTTTATCAGCCTGTGGCTTTTGCTCTACTGCCTTCTGAACTTCTTTTGTTGGCTTCTTAGACAGTTTTGGTGATATAAGCAAATAAGCTATGTATAAGCCCACAATAGCCAAGATAATCCCTATTAAAATAAGAGGCATTTTACCCTGAGTGTTTCCTGGCTTCCTGGACGGTTTCTGATAGCTTGTATACTGCATAAGCTTTAATTATATCTTATATAGTATTTTAGCAAAACAAAAAATCGAGCGATAACTCGATTTCTTATTTTGGTCGGGGTGAAAGGACTCGAACCTTCGACCTCAGCGTCCCAAACGCCGCGCGCTAGCCAACTGCGCCACACCCCGAAATTACTGGAGGGCCATCTGGGATTCGAACCCAGGACACTCTGCTTAAGAGGCAGATGCTCTAACCAACTGAGCTAATGGCCCTTGTTATGGTACGCCCTGAGAGATTCGAACTCCCGACCTTCTGGTCCGAAGCCAGACGCTCTATCCAGCTGAGCTAAGGGCGCTAAAACCAGATTATTCTAACATATTTTAGCTATTTTTTCTAGTACAGACCAAAAACAAAATAGGAGCCCAAAAAGGCTCCTATTAGATAAACTTCCAGACTTTACTTTTGAGCCGGAGCCTGTGGAGCAGCTGGTGGAGTCTTAGAGCCCTTGTCTAAACCTCTCTTTACTACAAAGTAATAAATAATTGCAGCTAGACCATTTAGACTCAAGAAGAAAGAAACAATCAGAATGATTATCCAAAGATTTTTCTGACTTTCATCCTGCCAATTAGTTCTTTTGAATGCATCAATTAACATAAATATCCACAATATAAATAAGGCAAGCCCAACAATTGCAAAGATTCCAATTAGTATCATTACGCCTATAGCCAAACCTGCTCCAGCAGTTGATGCTGTAGTTACTGCTACTGCATCTGTAGAAGTAAGCCCAGAACTAGCATCGTCTTGAGCTCTAGCAGCCAAAGGAGCCAATGAAGCTAAAGCACCTGTAACTGCACCATATTTTAATAATTTGTTCATTTAATCCTCCTTATATTATTTACTTAATACTAGTATTCCACATAATGCTAATGATAATCAAATTATTTTCTAACAATCTTCTTATTATTGCTGTCCAAATGCCTATTGACTGCAAAGTAATAAATAGCAGAGCCTAGTAAATTAAGAAGAACTAGTACTAATAATCTATTAATATTGCGGCAATCGGCAAATTAGTATATAATTTTGGAGTTAGGCGATTATTATTTAGCCCTTGTACCTTTTATTTCTTTTCATATCCCAAATTGATTTATTTCAATTTGATCCAGGAAGTTGGCGCACTTTGTGCGTCCTTTCTGTTTGCGGGTATCGTATAATGATTATTACTCCTGCCTTCCAAGCAGGTGATGCGGGTTTGATTCCCGCTACCCGCTCCATAAAGAATTAAATCCCGCTAGACGGGATTAATTTATATATGTAAGCAGGCTATAATAATTAGTATGCCCCCGTAGCTCAGTTGGATAGAGCAACAGTTTTCTAAACTGTGGGTCGTAGGTTCGAATCCTGCCGGGGGTACCATAAAAAAATTAATAATTTTGATATGGCGGGTGTAGCTCAGTTGGTTAGAGCGTCAGATTGTGGCTCTGAAGGCCGTGGGTTCGAAACCCATCACTCGCCCCATTAAAAAAAGACCGAATTATCGGTCTTTTTTTTAATTACAAATCAAAAGCTATTACCCTCTTTTATACTATTAACTAGCCATCTTTGAGACGTTGCATCATAAATAATATTCATTTCATAGCCAACTGTGAATTGGCTAGAACCGTCTCTGTACTTAAACAGTACATTTGCCTGATCTTTATATTTTACGTCGTCCACTTTTTGGTTGCTAAGTATTCTGAAGCTAGCAGGATACGTAGTGGTTCTGGCTTCGGCAGTTAGCTGATTAAAATCATATTCTTTTTGATAAGCCTCGGTCATATACTGGCGCATTAAGGGTGCATTGCCAGCTAAAAAAGCATTCAAAAAACTGCCCGCTGTATTTTCAGCAGCTTTTTTATCTGCTAGATCTTTTGCGGTTGCTGCTTGTTCAGCCAACTGTTTAGCCTTAGATGCTAATGCATTAGTTAAAATAACTTTATTGGCCTCAAACAACACGTTTTGAACCTCAAAGGAGCTGGTGGGCATTTCATCTTTTAGGTAGCTAGTATTACTTTTTAAATCCGTAGAAGAGTTCTTGGCAACGAAACCCATATCCTTTAGCTTATCACTATCCTCTTGGGTGTAGTCATTTATCTTGTCGGCGTATTTTACACTCTCACTAATATAGCTAGAGTAGTCATTTAAAAATATTTGATAGCGCTTTACATCAGTATTTTTAAAACTTAACTTTTGCGCTTTTGATTTATTTTCATCAATTTTAGAGTTTAGTTTTTTTAACTCGGCAGTATACACATCAAACGATTCTTGATTTTCTACCTTTACTGAAAGTCCCTGTAGAGTCTTATTGCTATCAATTATTCCATTCCAGCCGCTCAAGACAACCTGTTTGTTTTTTGATTGGGCCATAAAATATATCCCCGCAAAAATTGCCAAGCCCAAGCCAATTAGCGCCAAGGCTAAGCTAATCCAGAACAATGGCTTTTTATAAAACTTTTTATTTTTATCTGAGTCTTTGCTTATTTCACGAACAGACTCCATGCCCTTGCCGACTTCTTTCTTATGTTCAGTATTGTTTTCCATAATTATTATTTAAGCAAAGCCTGCGCTAGACTTAAGAATACAAAAAATCCACCCACATCAGTACACGTAGTAATAAATATTGTTGCCGATGTTGCTGGATCCTTTCCGAGTTTTTTCATTATTAAAGGTATCAGTGCACCAGCGAAAGCAGCAATGAATAAGTTACATACCATAGCTATAGCAAGAACCAATCCTAGCATTGGGTTTTTATTAATAAAAACTGCAACTCCTGCCACTAAAAGACCATTGATCGCACCGTTTATAACACCGGCGCCTATTTCTCTAGCAATGTATTTTACTGAGTTTTTTAAGCTTATTTCTTGCATTACAATTCCACGAACAGTCACAGCCAAAGTTTGAGTTGCGGCGTTACCACCCATTCCAGCCACTATGGGCATATATACTGCAAGCAAAGTAAACTTACTTATAGTATCTTCGAACATTCCGACTACCGACGCTGCTAGGAATGCCGTACCAAGGTTAATTATTAACCAAAGCCATCTAAATTTAACTTTCATAAACAATCCATCGTTGGCATCTTCTTCTTTATTAACACCTGCCAAACCGTATAGGTCGCTGGAGCGTCTTTTATCAAGTAGAGCCAATAAGTCATCAGAATGAATGACGCCTAATATATCCTCGTTCTCATCAAGCACAACAACCTTATCGTGAGGGTGCTTTAAGAATGAATCTACCACTTGATGCTCATCATTGTCATAACGAATATGCGGGACTCTCTTTACGTAGTTATCTATTTTTTCTTTGCCCTTGTGTAGTGCCAGAACATGCCCGGGAAGCTCCCCGACCAATTTGCCATCATCGACCATAAAAATCGACGGAAACTTCCCTGTATGCTTTTCGTGTTCTTCTATGTCTCTGGATAAATCCTCAAAGTGAGTTCCGGGAGTAGCCACAACATAGTCCAAATTCATAAGCCCGGCTGCAGTCTTGGGATTAAAACTAAGTAGTAGCTCAACCTTTTCTTTAGCATCTGTATCTAGCTTCTTGGTTAAATGTCTGGCTCGGAGCTTTGATAGGTCATGGAGCAGACTAGTTGCCTTAGTAGGGTCAAGGCTATTGAGTATTTTTACAAGCTCATCGTTATCAAGACCCTTCATTATTTTTTGGCGGGTAGGCCTCGATAATTTAAGCAGCACAAAGCCTTTTATACCTTCATCAAGATCCCTGAATGTATCAAGCTTTTGTTTGCTCTTTCGTATTTCATCTAGGACTTTTTCATCTATAACTGGTCCAACCATAGAAGTATTATAGAGCTTATGCCAATATTTTTACAGTGTTATTTTTTGTTGCGTACTGCTCTTTTAAACTGTTCGCCAGGCCTAAACTTAGGCAGCTGCATACCATCAACGTGAATTTTTTCTTTGGTATTAGGGTTTATTCCATTACGAGCCTTACGGTGTGTTAAATGAAATACTCCAAAACCACTAATTAGAACCTTTTCCCCATCCGTAACTTCCTCAACAATAGTATTGAGCATGGCATCCATCACGATTTCAATCTTGTTTTTTGGCATTCTAGTTTTATTGGCAATTTCCTGAATTAGTTCTGGTTTTATCATTAACTAACCTCGGTATTTATTAATATTTGCTCGATTGATTTAGCCTTACCGTCGCTACCAACATCTATGAGTACTGAGCTAAATTGCACATTGCCAGTAGTTGGCCAGTCAAACCTATTGGGCAGTTGGTTAAGCCATTTATCAATAATTATTTCTTTTTTTACGCCCAGCACAGAATCAGTCGGGCCTGTCATACCGACATCGCTAATATGCGCAGTTCCGCCAGGCAATACTTTGGCATCGGCGGTACTAACATGAATGTGGCTTCCAACCACGCCACTGACTCTACCATCCAGGTAAAAGCCAATTGCTACTTTTTCGGATGTTAAATCGGCATGCAAATCCACTATTGTAGCTGCCAATTTTTCATCTTTGTTTTCTTCCAAGATTGCATCAACAACTTTTAGCGGGTGGTCCAATAGTGGCCCGTTAAATGTTTGTCCCAAAAGATTAATTACCAATATTTTTCCAAAAGGTGATTCGGCAATTTTCCAGCCTCGGCCTGGTGTTTTACCTGGATAGTTGGCAGGGCGGATAATCGGCTCGCTAGGATCGTTAAGCATATCCACACCCTCTGGCTTTTTAAAGCTATGGTTCCCGCCAGTAAAGAAATCTACTCCGGCGTCCTTAACTTCCCGTATTGATTTTATTGTTAAGCCATTGCCAGTACTTATATTTTCGGACTGTGCAATTACAAAATCAATTTGCTTTTCTTCTTTTAGTTTTGGCAGAACCTGCCCAACTGCCCGCCTACCTATTTTTGCAACTATGTCGCCAATATATAAAATTTTCATATTTTAGTATTCTTTCTGAATTCGGGATTAACGATGTAATTGTCATCTCCATTTTTAAGTATATTTATCATTGAATCTACAGCACTATTGCTAGTGTCCTCAATGGTTTGTTCCGTATTATATGCACTTGATTCATTGGGACTATAAAGGACATCTAACGGTAGGCTACTTAAGCTACCATTATGCACTGGCTCATCGAATGCAGCCTTCAATTCACTTGATCCAAGTCTTTTTTGCAGCGCCTCCATGTCTATTAGCTCCTCCTTTGCAATAGATATAATAATAGAGCCATTTTTTAAACTATTTATATTATCTTCATTAATAAATTTCTTGCCCGCTGAAGCAGCTACACAAATAAATATCAAATCACAGGTACTAAAGAGTTCATCTTTTTCTAAATAAATTAGTCCTTTTTGTTCTTCGATATCTTTAATTTGGGTTCTATTGAAATAATAAAGCCTATCAACACCCATTCCTTTAGCCATGTTTGCATATTCATTACCTACATGCCCCATTCCCAAAATTCCAACCTTTAAAGATGCCAATGTTTTTGTTGTTTCAAAACTTTTATTTCCACCCCTAGCCAAACCAATCAAATCTCTACACATAAGTAGCGTCATCGACATGCCAAATTCAGCAACCGAAATAGCGTTGAAATATGGTGCATTTGCTATTGCGATTCCTTTTTTAGTAGCCTCATTATGGCCAGTAACAAAATCGTAAACAGCAGTACCAGTAAATACAACTGCCTTTAGGTCAGCACCAGATTCAAATACTTTGTCTGTGACTTTTTCTACTCCACCTATAATGTAGCCAACCTTGCCCTTTAAAGCTCCTATTAATTCTTCTTCAGTCGCCTTAGGCACATCAAGCCTTTCAACTTCAAAGCCAGCATCTTCAAGTTTTTTTACATGCTTATCTTTTATGAATAGGCTATCCGTCACTAAAATCTTATTGCTCACTTAGCGTACTCCTCGGCTCTAGTTTCACGAATTACATTTACTTTAATTGTCCCTGGATATTTTAGAGATGCCTCAATCTTTGTAGCAACATCTCGAGCCAGCTTAATAGCAGTAAGATCATCAACTTCTTCTGGCTTTACGAAAACGCGAATTTCACGGCCGGCGCTAATGGCATAGCTCTTTTCGATTCCACTAAATGCATTAGCGACATTTTCAAGATCCGTCATACGCTTAACGTAATTTTCCAAGGTATCTCCACGTGCTCCTGGGCGACCACCGCTTAGTGCATCAACAACACGCACTATTAAAGCTTCTGGCGTAGTAGCCTCGATATCATCGTGGTGTGCTTCGGCGGCATGAGTGGTGGCTTCATCAAAGCCGGCTTTGCGCATCATATCGCCGGTGATGTGGTGGTGCTTGCCTTCTATTTCATGGCTAACTGCCTTACCCAAGTCATGTAAGAATGCTGCAGTTCTTGATACTTGCACATCGGCACCGATTTCGTCAGCAATCATTGCAGCCAAGTGGGCCATCTCTACAGAGTGATGCAATACGTTTTGGCTATAGCTTGTTCGGAACTTTAGCATACCCATGGTTTTTGAAATTTCTGGTGGCAATCCGAGCACCTTGGCTTCGCGGGCTGCTTGCTCGCCAGCACGCTTAACTTCTTCATCGATTTCTTTTTTTGCTTTAGCAACTTGCTCTTCGATTTTGGCTGGATGGATTCGTCCGTCTTTAATTAGTTCTTCCAAAGCGCGCTTAGCGACTTGCCGGCGAATCGGATTAAAGCCAGAAATTGTAATTACGCCAGGGCTTTCGTCGATAATAACTTCAACACCCGTAAGGCGTTCGAGGGTCTGAATGTTTCGACCTTCTTTTCCGATAATCTTTCCCTTATCCCCATCGTTTGGAATTGCGACAGTACTTATTGTTCGCTCAGTGGCGGTGCCGGTAGCTAAGCGTTCCATTGCTTGGGTCATAATATCTTTGGCGATTTCATCGGCATTTTCGTTAGCTTCACGCTTTCGCTTTTCGATATACTCAACTAAGTCGTTTTTAATATCGCGCTCGGTCATTTCCATGAGCTTCTTTTGAGCATCTTCTTTTTTAAGCTTTGCGATCTTTTCTAAGTTGTCTTCTTGGCGAGTTCGAATTGCTCGAATCTCTTCTTTAATAGCTTCGATTTCTTTTTCGGATCGATTAAGTGCTTCTGTGCGCTTTTCAATTTGATCAAGCTTGTTGTCTAGCAGGGTTTCACGATCGGCCACACGCTTTTCGGAAGCGTCTAATTTATTACGCCTTTCGCGTTCCTCTTTTTTAGCTTCATCGGCGATTTTAATTGCTTCTTCTTTGGCTTCTAAGATTTTTTTCTTAGATTCTTCTTTGGCATCATCCAATAATTTCTTGGCCTTTTTATCGGCATCGGTTGCTTTTTGTTTTGAAATGTAAGAATTGGCACCATAGCCAACACCCCCGCCAACCGCAAGGGCAAGGATTGCAAAAACTATTTCCATAAACACCTACCTTTCTAAGTAGTTGTTTTCACCTGTATTAAAGTAAAAACCGGTTATCAAAATTTAAATTCAAATCGACGAATGTCTAATACTATTTAACAACTATTTTGCCATGTCTTCAAGCTTAAGAGCCTTTAGGCTTTGTGATATTTGGTTCGGCGTTGTATTCTGGCACTACTAATTCTCCAGCTTTTGCAGACTTAATAGCTTTGATTCCGCCATCAATCCAATCATCACCTTTGGCAGCAAGTATAGGTATATTCAAGCTATAGGCCATCGCGTTAGCAACAGTCGTGCCTATCCTAAGACCGGTAAACGAACCCTCGCCAGTATGCATAATAATACCCTCGATATCATTATTGGTAATATTTTTTGATTCGAGTAGTTCTTTAATTTTCACTAGTAGCGTATCAGCCAACTCGCGGTGAGCCTCCCACTTAATTTCAGATGCTACTTTGTCATCATTTAATAAATATAATTCAGCCTCGGGCTTGTCAGTTCTAATAGCTAGTATCACTTCTGCAATCCTTCT
>Ga0214921_10005065_pt1 | contig 18877 bp, 21 predicted proteins | sample LL1505_MetaG_FD_177992 | JGI IMG/M metagenome (GOLD analysis project Ga0214921, IMG submission 177992) | Freshwater microbial communities from Lake Lanier, Atlanta, Georgia, United States - LL-1505 | ecosystem: Environmental > Aquatic > Freshwater > Lake | place: USA: Georgia | collected... | reverse complement strand
CCATCCATCACCATCACCGCCGCTTGATAATTATATGCCAAGATTATCTTTAGGCTTGGGCGCGCAGAATATCCGCAAGATTGGTGGAGGTGCGCCACTTATTCCACAATTTGGCCTATCCCTCTGGCTCAAGGCTGACGCTGGCGTTACTCTTTCTGGCTCAAATGTAACAGCTTGGGCAGATCAAAGTGGTAATGGACAAAATGCAACAGCAGTAGGGTCTTATCGCCCAACATTTGTTAGCACCGATGCTCAATTTAATAATAAACCATCTATTTTATTTGATGGGGTCGGAAATTCATTTGTAATCCCCTCAATTAATTTTAATATAAATACAAATAATTCCATATTTGTTGCCTTTCGTGTTTCAAATGGAGCAACAGGAACGTTTTTAACTCAAGGTGGTGCTGGAAATTACTTTATTGGTATAGCTGACAACGCATTAAACATATCAGATTCAAATACGGTTGCAATTTTATTAGCTGGGCTTGTTTCAGATAATACTAAAAATATAGTATCAGCAACAAATAACAATTATAGTTTTACATTATATCAAAATGGCTCACAAGTTGGAGACACAACTGTCTATAATGAATTTATTAATGATGGCACAGAAATGCTTATTGGAGGAGACACGGGTACTGTAAATAGAGGACAGGCAGACAGCTATTGGTTAAATGGGAAAATGGCTGAAATCATTGTTTACAATAGAGCGGTAACAACACCAGAACGCCAGCAAGTCGAGGCGTATCTAAATACTAAATATGCGATTTATTAACTTAGCTTTAGCCTGCATAGCTTTATCTTCCTGCTCACCACGCAAGGTTGACAGCAACCCACTTCCTGTATATTCAGACATGGGCGCAGCATCTGACTTGGGGGCTACTAAGCCATGAGTGAAGAGCAAGTCTGGGGCATGGAGGTTAGGCTTGCCAGGATGGAGGAGAGGCAGCTTCAGCTTTACGCTATGGTAGAAAGGTCACTTGCTTTCCATGGGGATGTTGCTAATAGATTAGGTGCGCTAGAAACCTTAAAGACGAAGGTTCTGGCTGTAGCTGGAGTCGTTGGGCTGGCCTGCTCAATGGCTTGGGATGTCCTCAAAAACCGATTTAACGGCTAGGGAGATAAAATGGCAACATTAGCAACGCAAAACATTTCGACTAGCTACCCTCAATTATTGAAGGTGTCTGGCAATACTCCATTTACAAGCACGCTATTGGCAATCGCTACTGGCGATGAATCATCTGTCTCCGCACTGCAAATCTCTACCCTTGGGGTTAGCTCTAGTGGCACGCTTAACTCGGTTGGGGCTACTACCTTAGCATCCAGCCTAGCCGTCACGGGTGCAGCCACCTTTAGCTCTAGCCTGGGTGTTACTGGAGTTGCCACCTTTAGCACAAGCATCAACGCATCTAGCGGGACTGCTACGATTGGTACTGAATCAGTCAATACTTCCACGATTGGCACGCTTGCAGTAACGAATACAGCAACAGTTGGCACGCTAAAGGTTGGTGCATCTGGACCAAGACTTACTGCTGTTAGCTACGGAACCGCAGCGTTTACACTTTCTACAGTTCAACCACATAACCTTGCGGATACAACCACAGGAACATTTGCCCTAACAGGCGCGGCTCTTGGTGACATAGTTATTGGATCAATTGATTCACTTGGATCTACAACTGGAACAGTACAGATTATTACTAGCTTCTTCCCAATTGCATCAAACGTAATAAGATATGTTGTGAACAGCAAAGGATCAACCGCTGGCACAGTTCCAGCAGGAACAATCTACGCAACCGCAATGAGGTTTACAGCTTAATTTATGGCAACAATTCTAAATCGAACAACGACATTTCCTATTAACGGAACTGTTACTGCGGCTGGCCTGCATAACCTTATTGATGATACATCAATTTACGCTGGCTTAATTACGACCCAGACCGAATTAACAACAGTAGGAACTTCCGACCAGATTCTAATTGCTGTTGGCGGTGTTTCTGATACAGGTGCGCCAAGGCGTGCAACAGTTCAGAATTTGTTTGATGATGCGCTTACTGCTGGGACTTTTGGTAGCCTAAACTTAACTGGAAACATTACGGCAAGCACGGCGACCATTGGAACGGCAGTAATTTCAACATCTACCATCAGCACCGCAACCATCACATCTGGAACGTATAGTGGAAGGGTCAACAGCACGCTTGGCACAATCTCCAATTTTACGACAACCCTGGCTGGTGACTTCACCATCAGTAGCGGAACTGGTACTCTTGGAACAAGTGGCGTTACTCTTGGAACTTATGGTGGCACTGAATCAGTACCGATCATCTCAGTTGACTCGAAAGGAAGAGTTACTACAATGTCAACTGTTGCCGCTGCTGCTGGCGCAAAGGGTGGCGGAACAGATAAAATCTTTTGGGAGAACGATACAACTGTGACCACTTCATACACAATCTCAACCAACAAAAACGCAGTATCCGCAGGACCGATCACAATCGGCACTGGCACTGTTACAGTGCAAGACGGAAGCGTTTGGACGGTAGTTTAATATGCCTATCTCGATTAACGGAACAGGAACAATAACAGGAATCTCCGCAGGGGGATTGCCTGACGATTGCATTACGACTGCTGACATTGCTGGCAGTGCGGTAACGACTGCAAAGGTTAATGCAGCTTCAATTACTGCTGCAAAGCTAGATGGAGCGCAGACTGGTTCTGCTCCGATTTTTGGAGCAAGAGCTTGGTGCAGATTTAATGGGACAACAACTGGAACAAATGCACCTACAGCTGGAGGCAATGTATCTACTGTGGCTAGAACGGGATCTGGAATTTATGTAATAACCTTCACAACTCCAATAGATGATGCAAATTACTGCGTTCAAGCCAATGCTACATATACAAATCTTGTCAGTGCTGCAACCTATATAAGCACAGTATCAACTTCATCTTGCACTATTACTCACGCAGAAAATGGTGCACTTGCAGATACTTCACAAATGCACGTTGTTATTTTTAGATAAGGAAAATCCATGAGCCTCCTAAAATCCAACTCAGTTCAAATCGGCCAGTCAACAACTGGAACAAACAACTTCACCCTCTCCGTCCCATCCTCACCCGATGGCACGATCAAGCTGGCCAGGGGTAATAGCGGTGCGACTACGGCTGATGTGCTGACAGTAAATGCGAGCGGTGCAATTACTGGCGCGACAATCAATGGTGGAACTATTACTTCTGGTACTGCTGTTGCATCGACAAGCGGAACAGCGATTGACTTTACTAACATTCCTAGTTGGGTAAAGCGTATTACTGTGATGTTTCAAGGTGTAAGCACAAGCAGCACTAGCATTGTTCAAGTTCAACTAGGCTCAGGTAGTTTTGCGACTTCAGGTTATTATAGTGCATCTTCCGACGTTTCAAGTGTAGTATCAACTTCAACTTCTACAACTGGCATTATATTTACAAAAAATAATGGTGCTGCTGATGTTCGTTTAGGAACAATGACAATAACAAATGTATCAGGAAATATTTGGATTGCTACAGCAACTTCTACAATTACAAATTCTGCTGTTACGGGACTATCTTCAGGAAATATAACTCTTTCAGGAGGACTAGACCGAGTCCGCATCACCACAGTCAACGGAACGGATACTTTTGACGCTGGTTCGGTAAACATTTTGTACGAAGGATAATTATGCCAATCACATTTAACGCAACAAGTGGAATCACCTTCAACGACGGATCAACTCAGAACACTCGTCCTGCTGTTGGCTTCCGCAACCGCATCATCAATGGTGATATGCGGATTGATCAGAGGAATGCGGGGGCGAGTCAGACATTTACCGCTGCCGCTGCCTTGGCTTACTCGGTAGATCGTTTCTACGGCTATTGCACGGGTGCAAATGTAACTGGAGCAAGGGTTGCTGGAGCAGCACCAAACGAGTTTGTTTATAGGTTTACTGGCGCAGCATCTGTTACAGCGATTGGTTTTGGAACTAGACTTGAGGCAACTAATACAATTGATCTTGCTGGATCAACAGCAACTCTTTCTGTTCAACTTGCCAATAGCTTGCTTACCACAGTTACTTGGACTGCATTTTATGCCACCACAGCAGATGCTTTTGGCACACTAGCAAGTCCAACCAGAACTCAAATTGCAACTGGAACATTTACTGTTACATCCACGTTAACCACATACAGCGCACAAATCTCAGTTCCATCAGCAGCTACTACTGGCATTGAAATCGTATTCACAGTTGGAGCGCAAACCAGTGGAACTTGGACGATTGATAATGTCCAGCTCGAAGCAGGCTCAACCGCAACAGAGTTTGAGCGCAGGCCGATTGGGACGGAGACGATGTTGTGTCAGAGGTATTTTGAAGTTGGTTCGGTTAAATCGTTTGCAGGAGGCGTGGGATCGATTGTAAGTACTCGGTCGTTTATGGCAAGAAAACGTGCCGCGCCAACAATGACGTATGGAACAGCCACGGCAAGAGGCGATACCCCAACAAGCACGGAATGGGCGGACACTGACTCATTCGCAGTTTATCGGGTTGGGGCAGAAGTTGCTGCTACTTTTACTGCAGCCATCGAGTTATAATCAATGACCTATCAACTTACCAACTCCGACTGCATCCTCCGCCTTGCGGATAACGCATTCATTCCTCCAGATACCGCCAACACCGACTACCAAACCTATCTCAAATGGCTCGCCGAAGGTAACACTCCGCTTCCTGCTGACGAACCCAGCGAGGGATAAATGACCCTAACTGAAATCGCCCAATATGCAGGCGAGAAGATTGGCAAGACCGATGCCGATACGCTTACATTCTTGCAGAAGGCCGCAAGCTTGGCCTATCGGCGCGTATGGGACTTTGCGCCTTGGCGTGAGACTGTAACTAACTCCACCTATTCGGTTGGAACGAACAGGCAGATCACGCTAGGCACGAATGTAGAAACACCTCTGTCGGTTGCTTATAATGATGCAGAGGTTGATCCGATTGACCTAGCCACCATCATCAGCCAAGACCCAGGCTTGCTTGACGATGCTCGTACAGGCGATCCAGACACCTACCACTTTACAGGCCGAAACAGCAGTGGCATTGCACAGTTAAACCTTTATCCAAGGCTTGCTACATCTGGTACAATACCATTGCGTGTTGTGGAAAAGCTAAAGTGTCTTACTAGGACAAATTACATCGTTGACTTTCCTCCGTCTGATTCGGCTCTAAATGATGAACTTCGCTTGCCCCACGTTCATCACTTGGTTCTAGCCTTGACTCATTCCGATGCACTAGAGCGTGAACGGCAGTATGCCAAGGCGCAAGCCATCACGCAGACTGCTAACGCTGATCTTGCTTTGATGGCTAACTACGAGTTGAGCCAGGTTGGCGGGATCAAGCAGATCACTCCGCAAAGTTTAGGCGAGCTAACCATAGAAGAAATGTTCTCAGCTTAAAGGGAGGCAGTCATGCCTTACTACGACAATAACCTAGACGATCTCTTGGCGTTTGACGGCATTAGAAGCTTTTTAGGTGGGCAAGCTAGTGGCCTGCAATCTGACTTACTAGCCGAGAACCAAGTACAGCAGTTACAAAACATGACCCTTTCCCCAAAGGGCAACCTTGAAACTCGCGTTGGTACAACAAACTTTTGCACTACTGCCACAAGCGCGGTTGGTTCTGTGGGCGGAATGCGCTACTACGAGACATCCGCCAACGAGCAGTTGTTGACTGTAACCAACGGAAGGTTCTTTAGCATTGATTCAAATGGCACTTCCACCATGCATCCAATTGATGCTACCTGGATCCAATCAACAAGCGCATGGAACTCTTACGCCCAGCAATGGTCTAATGGTTATTCAGTTCTCAACACAACTGAAGTTTCAATGGCTCAGTTTAATGACAAGATGTACTTAGCTGATGCAGACGGAGACTTTCATTATTGGGATGGTAGCATTATCACAAGGCAAGGCGGTAAGGTTCGCGCTGTAACAGTTACAACTGCTGGAACTGGATACACAAGCGCGACTGCAATTGCTACAGGACCAAATTGGGGCGGAACAGTTCCAACCTTTATTACAACAGTTGCTGGTGGAGCCGTAACAGGTGTGACTGTTGTTAATGGTGGTTCTGGCTATTCAACTGCACCAACAATCACAATCATTGGGGATGGTTCTGGAGCGACCGCTACAGCTACTGTCAGCCCACCGCCACAAGGATTGAGGCTATTGATTAACACGGAGAATAGGTTGTTTGCTGTTGGTTCTGGAGTTTACCGAAACACGCTTTACGCCTCGGACATATTAGATCCTTCTATATGGGACGCGACCAACAGCATCGTTGTCAACGGAGATGATGGTGACGAGATAACTGCAATCGTGCCATACTACAAAAATAGGATCATCGTGTTCAAAAAGCGCAGGGTATTCCAAGTGGATGTGCCAAGTGATGCAACCACAGCAGCCGATTGGATTGTGTCTATTATATCCAACAATACAGGGTGCGTTGCTACTGGTACTGCGGTTCAGGTCAGTAGCGACATATTGTTCTTATCGGACAACGGCATTAGGTCGCTAGTGCGGTCAGTAGCGGATGACTTTAGCTCAGTTGGAATACCCATTTCAGAGATAGTGAAAGACGTTATCCAGAGCATCAACACGCAGGCTATTGCAGTATCTACTGCCATGTATTACGATAATAGATATTTCTTGTCTATACCTACTGAGGCCAATGATACAAATGACACGCTGTTGGTTTATAACACCGCGCTAGGTGCGTTTGAGGGGACTTGGACTCTGAAGGCAATGCAGTTCGCTCTAACCAACTTCAACGCCGAAGGCTCAAGGTTGATGTTGAAAAATACAACAGGACTTATTAGCAAGTATGCTGGGTATAAAACTCCCGCTGGGACTACTTCATCTGATTACGTTGATTCTGGAACAGCTTATGAATCATTTGTAAGAACCAAGGATTTTAACTTTGGAGATCCTTTCTCCCTAAAATATGGCAGCCACTTTGAGATTGTATTTGATAACTCATTCTCAAGCGATGCAAACGTATTTATTCAGCGTGACGTTGACGTTGGGGATGTCAGCGTTGCCCCAAACATAAACATTGCAAGCTCAACCCTAACCCTGCCATTTACACTTCCAGCCGTCCTTCCGTCCTCGGTCAAAAAGAAGCTTGCCAGCGACCTTCGCAAGTACGAGAAGTGGCGTTTAATCAATATCAAGATTTCCAGTTCAGCAAACAAGATGGCTATTCGTCAAATCATGGCAGCGGCTAACCCCGACACAATTGAGATACAAAAGACTGTATGACCGCGCTGGAGTATATAGAGGAGAGTGGAGTGCCAGAGTCGATATGGCCCAACCTTGAAGCTTGGTATGGCTGGTTTGAAAAGCAAGGCATGGTCGGCGTGGTTAAGGATGGTGATGAGATTGCTGGCGTAGCTCTTGCTAGGTGCATAAAAGACGGACAAAAGGCTGACCATTATGTGCATAGCGAAGATGGTGAGAATGTGTTTGTTGATTTGACTATCTCATCAAAGGGTGGTAAATCTCTACGTTGCTTGCTGTTGCTCCTTTGGGAGCGTTTCGGTCCCCGCAAGCGGATCACCTTTAATCGTTCTGGCAAACCAAGGAGTTACGACTATATGACATTTATGCGAAAGGCTAGGGTTTAACACCATGGGTGGATCACCTTCTATTCCTTCACCGCCTCCGCCGCCCGATCCAGCAGCAGTTGCGCAGGCCAATGCAGATGCGTATAAGAAGAATATCGATACTTATATCGAAAAATCACCAGCCGTGGCGGCTTTAGAGAATAAACTTCGTGTTCAATATATGCCCCAACAGCGTTCTTTGGAGCGTCAATTATCAGCATTGGATCAGCAGGCAGGCGTGCAGTCTGGCCTGCAATTAGAGCGTCAATATGGTCCACAGCGTACCCTAGAAACGCTTCGTAGGCAGTATGAGACTAGCCCGCAAGCGTATGCCTTGAATCGCGGATTAGGCGATCAGATGACTAGGCAGTTCGAGCGTCTTTATGGCACATCGCCCTATGGCTCAGTTGAGCAGAACGTAGCGTTTAACCGCCAGCCAGGACCAGTTGACTTTTACGGCACGATTGGCACGAATATTGGCAATCCAAATTTAACAGTTGGGACTAAATAAAATGGCGAATGGTTTTGACGCAGAGTTAGCAAGTAAAATGGCAAACAGGCCACCAAAATATAAGGTTAATGATGATGGAACAATTGAAACACTAGGCTTAACATCTTACGGACAACCTTCAATTAAAAATTATGATTCGCAATCTAAGAATTTCCCATACACAACTATACTAGACGCTCAAAATGCTCAAGCAAGACAACAACAAGCAAACATTAAGAATCTTCAAGATACATACGAAAAGCGTCTTGCCGATGTGACTAGCCAAGAAAACACCCGCAACTCTCTTGCCTCCCAAATCCAAGCATTAACTGCTGGTGGGGGCGGAATGCAAAATCAAAACGCTGGTCCAGAGTTTAATCAAGCCCTGGCACAACTATCCGCTGGCCGTAACTACGGATCGTCCGACCTTGGATCAAAACTAAATTTTCAAGTTTCCGATAACCAGATTGTTGACGATTATAACAACTCAAAGCTATCCCGCCTTAACAGCGTGATTGATCGTGGCAACACGCAGATTGCTGGCATCAATGAACGGCTTACTGCGGCCAACAAGCTTCTTGCCGAACTCCCCGCTGGTGACGCTAGGCGTACTTCTTCAGAGGTATTCGTCAAGCAATTAACTAACGATCTAAATAGCGTAACCAAAGCCGTCACAGACGCGCAGGATATGCAAAAGAATTTCAAGCCAATCACGACAGATAGTCCAGAGGCGTTGAAGGAGATAACATCATTCCGTACATTCGCACAACTACCCGAAGAACGTGCTTCACAACAGCTTTTCCAAATTGATCCAGAGTCATACAAGACTGCTGTTGGATTAGGTCGGCAGTATCAGCAGATGGCCAATCAGCCAATTGGTGCTACGACTACTCCAGAAACCGAACAACTGCGTAAGACCATAGAGGACGAGGCTCTTAATCAATTACGCCTAGGCTCTACCATTGGGGCAGAAGAACGGCGTGGCTACGAACAAGCCATCCGTGGCGCACAGACTGCTAGAGGCAATATCTTTGGCCTTGGACCAGCAGTGCAAGAAGCCTCGCAGATCGGTGCGGCTGGCGAAGCCCGCAAGCTTGCACGCTACGGAGCAGCGCAGAGTTTCCTTGGTTCTGGTCAGTCAACTGGTGACGCACTCAAAGCTGATATAGCATTCCGTGACGCATTGCGTCAGAATAGGCTTGGAGCAGCAGCTAACTTCATTGGTGGAGGACCTTCAATTTACAATCTGGCGCAGGCTCGCACTGGCGCACAGCAAGGTGCTATACAACAATACGTCCAAGCCAATCAGGCCTTGCCTGGTGGGTTTAATCAGCAGCCTTCTACATATCAGCCATTCTATCAAACAACCGATCAAAACATCCCTGTTCAGCTTACCAATGCGTTTAATGAGCTTTACAGGTCGCAGGCCAATTACCAAGCCAGCACTTATGGCGCGCAAGTTGGAGCAATTGCAAGCCAGCCAAGTGGAGCGCAACAGTTTGGTCAGATTGCCACTGGTATTGGTAATTTGTTTAGCCCATTCAAATTCGGATAAAGGATAATTTATGGACAGAGTATCATACGGACCATTTAAGCTATTTGAGAGCGATGCCTATAAGCAGGCAAAGGCCATGCAAGCTGAAAAGCAGAGTCTTGAACTTGAAAAGCTACGGCTTGATATGGCCGAAAAATATAAAGAAAGAGAAATGAATAGCCCAAGTGGAAGGGCTACTATGGCAGCAGATATAGCTGCTACTCTTGAGCAGGATAAGCAGAAGGAAATGGGCATACCATTAAGCGAGCAGATGAGTTCGAGAATGGTTGAAAAGGGTGGGCCGAGTATTCTTGAGGCCACCAAGATGCAGGGCGAGCTTGATGTCGAAGCAAGGGTAAGACAAGCCAAGAGGGATGCGATGATGAATTTTGCTGCTGGCGAGAAGTCTTTATTGCCTACTGCAAGCGTTGATATGGGTGGCGTGAAACGCACTGTTCTCGCGCCAGAAGCTGGTGCAGCAGGTGCAGACATTTACGGGCAAGTTTATCGCAATCAAGTTCCAAGACTTGCCGATACCTATATTGCCGAAGGATATGATCGAGATACAGCAGTAAGAATGGCAAGTGCAGACGTAAGGAAAGAACTTGTAAAGGCATCTACTGGTGGCAAGATCATTTTGTCGGTTGGTGATGCTGGGACTATTTCGTACTCAAATGAGGAAGCAGAAAGAAAATGGAGAGATCCGCAAACACCAAAGGCAATTAAAACACAATTGAATGCAATTTTTGGTCAAGCCGAAGAACCACAGGCTCAAAGCTGGATAAAGTCAAGACTAGGCAGATAACATGGCTGAAGCCCTAGAGCTATCGTCAGCCAATCGTATTAGGCAACTGGCAGGTATGCCAGTAGAAGCAGAACCACCGCCAAAGCTAGAAGAGCCTCCAGCGTGGAGCGAGATCAAGGCTTCTGAGGATTACAAGACTCTTACATTTCCAGAGCAAGTTGACTTGGCTCGCAAGTGGGGTGCAGAAACTAAGCAGTACGCATCCACACTTCCAGACTACACGCCAGAACAAGACGCAGAGATTGATGACTTCGTAAATAAAGAGGCTGTTGATGTTCCGACCAATGTAAAGGTTGCAGCTAGTGCTGCTGGTCTGGTCAAAGGATCTGCCTCAGTAATGGGCGGGATTGCTGGTGGGTTGGGAGGCTTGGCAGTTGGTGGGCCGATTGGTGCTATTGTGGGAGGAATTGGAGGATCAGTTGCGGCGGGTCAATTGGCAGAAGCTGGACTACAAAAGTTTACTCCAAATGTTGCAAGAGCAGGCGAGTTTGCTCCAGGCTATCAAACAGCGGGTCAATATGCTCCAGAAGTTGTTATGGGTACGGTTGGCGCGAAGCAGTTAGTTCAAGCTGGTAAAACATTATTTCAAGAACTTGGCGCAAAGAGAGCAGCGCAAGAGTTGGGTAAAACAGTTGGTGTGTCAGCAGTTGGTGGTGCTGGAATTGGAAGTGCTGTTCGCGCAATTACTGGCAGTGAGGTTACGGCAAGAACAATTGCTGAAGACGCATTGTTTAATACTCTTTACGCTGGTCTTGGCAGCGGATCTAGGGTTAAAGGATATAATTTCAACGAGTTTAAGGATTTGAATTATAAAGTTAAGGGTGGCAAAGCAACGCCTACTGAGGTTCGAGATTGGCAACAAATCCTTAACGAGGCACAAAGGACGCAAGCTACTGGAGTTGAGCGAGCCAAGCGCACTGAGGTACAACTTGGTGGCAGGACTGTTCTGGATAAAGTAAATCTTGAGGGTGGCGCGCCAACACAAGTTCGCCCTTACTACGAACCCCTGCCAGCACCAACGTCAACCGAAATACAGGTTGCAAGGCCACAACCACAAGAGCGTACGATTAAGCCAGCCACAGTAATTCCACAAGAACAGTTACCAGAAACAGGCGTACGCGGAAACGTACGTGGCACGCAGGCAGATACGGCAGCCATGCAACGGCGTGGAATCATTACGCCAATGCAGGAAAGCCTGGTCGATCTAAACGATCCAGTGCCGAAGACAAACGTATTTACTATCGAATCCCAAGGCATCAATCGTGAAGCCATCATTCCAGATACTCGCGGACTGCAAGGCGAGATTGTACGAGAAGGTCCGATTGTTACGCCAAGGACGCAGTTGCCTAGTGGCGAGAGGTTGGCGTTGCCAGCAGAGGGTGAGTTTAGGCCGACAAGAAAAGCAGAAGAAGCAGCCGCTGTAATTGAATTAGAGAAGGGCATGGAAGAGAGGATTCGGCAATCTCCGCAGGGGCAGAAAGGGTTGAGGCAAGATTTGGAGGCTGTGGCTGTGCCAGAACAAGTTCAAGAGCAAATAGAATTACCAAACAAAGTAAAGGTAAACATAATTGCCCCAAACCAAGAAACTGCGAATCTTGTAAGGCAGAAAATAGAGCAAGGACAAGGTAGCTTATTGGAGCAAAAGCAAATAGCAGCAGAAAATGCAAAGGCTAATCTTGATGCAATTGGACCAGAGCCAACAAAGCCAAGGCCAGAAAAGAAATGGTTTGGTCCTAAAGGAAAAGAAGGTGCAGATCCAAGGGCTGTTATAGAATGGGAAGATCAAACAAGAAGGTATAGCGCTTGGAAAAGAAAATATAGCGTTCTTAAAAAAGCAGAGGTTGAGGCAAGTAACGCTGTTTTTTATGAACAAAAAAAGCAGCAAACCATCCCTCGCCCCATGCGTGGCAAGGCTGGTGAGGCTGGGTTCATTGTATCGGATGTGCAGGAAGGTGCGGCCAAGGTAGCGCAGAAGTGGCTTACCACCGAAGGCAATCTTCCTAAAGAGATGTTTGATATTATGGAATCCAAAGGATCGCGCACTCAGGCAATGCTCAAGCAGATTGATTTTACGCTGAAGGATCTGTCGAATGCAGCTAGGGAGCTTAATGGCAAGCCTAAATTAACTCCAGATCAATTGCTCCAGGTCGATCAGTTCCTGCGTGGTTATTTGCCAGCAGAGAATCTTCCAGATCCAATTAGACCAGTAGTACAGCAAATGCGCCGTCAGCTAGACAACCTATCAGAAGGCTTAATCCAATCTGGCGTGTTTTCGCAAGAAATTGGACCTTCTGGAATGAGCAAGGCTGATATGATTAGGATGAATAAGGGCGAGTATTTAACTCGCTCTTATGAGAAGTTTGATAATCCTAAGTACGATGTAAAACTTGTAAGGCAGAGGAATCCATCCTTATACGCTGAAGCTGAAAACTTTGTAAGAACACAAATGAAGTCAGCTAACCCAGCCACAACCGAGGCCGAGGTGCAGGGCAAGATTAAGGAGTTGGTTGAGGGCGGAATGGATAAGCCATTTGAATCCTTGATACAGTCTGCTGGGATTGGCAAAAAAATTGGCATAACAAAAACAAGGCAAGATATTCCAGAGCAAATCCGATTTTTGATGGGCGAGTACACAGATCCAGTAATCAATTACGCTAGGTCTGCCAGCAAGATGATTAACTTACTTCAATCCCAAGAGCAATTAAACAAGCTGAAAGATTTTGGCGTTGCAAACAAACTATTCTTTGAAAGACCAACTGGCAATGCAGCCACACAGATTGCTGCAGACGGATCAGACACTCGCTCGCCACTAAATGGACTGTACGCAGAAAAGGATTTGGTGGATGCCATTGAGAATTTTGAGATGTTTCATAAGGGTGGTGCTGGGTTTCAGCTTTACGCAATGGCAAATGCTTGGGTTAAGTGGGGCAAGACAGTTGGAAGCATCCAGGCTCAGTTTAGAAATCCAATTTCAAACGTATTGATTGAGGTCGTTAATGGAAACTTTAATTTTGGAGGAAACCTAAAGCCAATTAAAACAGTATTAGCCGAATTTGGAGTTCCTTCTATGGATACAAAGGAAGGGAGGGCTTACCTAACTCGCGCTGCCCAACTTGGCGTATACGACAACACTGTTCTAAATGAGTTTACGCAAATGCTCAAGGATGCACAGCGGTACAAGGGATCAACTATTGATTTTGCGGAAGAACTTGCTGGCAAAAGCGCGAATGTCTTAAAGAAAGGGGTTGAGGCACTAAACAAAACCTATCGTGCTGGTGATAATTTGTTTAAGTTGATGGCTTGGGAGAACGAAACGAAACAACTTATGGATGGAAGAGGTTTATCTCGCCAAGAAGCTGAGGTGATAGCAGCCGAGCGCGTAAAGAATACAAGACCAACCTACTCTCGCGTGCCAAGAATCATTAAGGCGTTTCGATTGCAACCTTTTATTGGAAACTTTGTTTCTTGGCCTTCTGAAATATTGCGGACTCTTCCAAATACAGTGCGATATGCAGCAGAGGATTACAAGACACCTGGAATGCGGAAGTACGCATTCAAAAGATTGGCTGGAATGATTGCGGGAACATCCGCGATTATGGGAGTTCTTGCAATTGGGAAATGGGCAACTGGATTTAACGACAGAAAGGTCGATGCGTTGAGAAGGTTTGTTGCTCCATATCAAAAAAATGCTTCTCTTATGCCTACTGGAATGGACGGGAAAGATGTTGGCTATGTGGACATATCTTACACTAGCCCTTATGAGATATTCTTTGGACCCATGCAAGCGGCTGTCTCTGGAAAAGATCCAGAGGAATCAATATTCGGTGCAATCAAGGATTTTACAGAGTCTTATATCGGTCCAAGCATTTTGGCGAACTCAATCATATCTGCATATTACGGAAAAGCACCGCAAGGCAGAACAATCCGCAACCCGCAAGACACATTCACCGATCAGTCGCTTGATACAATCTCTTATCTTTTGCGCCAAAACGAACCAGCCACAGTATCTCAAATCAGAAGAATTGCATACGCTTTAACTGGTCAACCCGATACAACCGTTTCCAAGTATGGCCGTGTGTATAAGCCATCCGAAGAGTTGACTGCGTTGTTCGGTATCCGTCCTCAATCCATCAACGTATCCAAGGCACTCGAATCGAAGGCATCTAGGTTTAATACGGATATGGCTGATGTTGGTAGGATATTCACCGAAACCTATGGCGCGGTTGGCAATGTTCCAGAAGCAAAAGTGCGGGAGCAGTTCGATAAGATGCAGAATAGGCGCAGAATTATGTTCGATGAGGCAAACAAGGATTTCCACGCTGCTATGTTGCTTGGTCTATCCAGGTCGGAAGCAATTAACTCGCTACGAGTTGGCGGGATTGGGACTGATAATGCTGTCGCGATTGCCAACAACAAGTACAGAGACTACAGGATCAGCAAGTCGCTCACAAAGAGCATGAGACGCGAGCTATCTCCAGAAGAGATGCAAAAGCGCCAAGAAATAGGCCGAGAGCTTATGATGAAGCAGGGCGAATAAATGGCTAAATTCGACATCTTTGGATCATCGTCGCGCAAAACTGGTTTAACTCAGCAAGATCGTAATAACGCGATCCGTATGGAGTTTGAGCCTTACTCAAAACCACCACAGCAACCGCAAGAACAGACTGCAAGGATAGAACCTATGAGCGAATATGTTAAACCACCAGCAGCACCAACACAGCAACCCTCTGGAACACTTCCGCTACCATTGCAAACCGTGGAGTGGGAGGGGCGAAAGGACAAGCAAGGCAATCTTGCTATATACAAATTGCCAACTGGAGATATGGGTGGAAGCTTTGAGGTAGCTGGAATCAATGACCGATACCATCCAGAAGCATTCAAAGCCATCTCATCGCTCCCAGCGCAAGAAAGAGCGAAAGCAGCGGCAGAATACATCCAAGGCTACACCGCGCCACTTGTCGAAAAACTCCCCCAGGCCATCCAGCCATTCACGCAGGATCTCGCGTTTAATCGTGGGCTGGGCGGTGCAACGAAGTACATCCAGCAAGGATTAAACGCTCTTGGTCAGAAGGTGGCAGTAGATGGCGGGTTTGGTCCCAAGACATTGGCCGCGATCAACCAAGTTGAGCCAAGGGCGTTGATGCGTGCGGCCAGCGATGCTCAATTGCAGGATGAGTACAAGCGAGCAGAGCTTGATCCAAACCGAAAGAAATTCATTCCTGGCCTAGAAGCTAGGATTAGAAATAGATTGTCAACCTTTGGGCAAGGTTAAGGTCTGCGTAATTTAACTGGATTCTGGGTCCCAACGAATGTTGACGATCCGTTCATGTATGCCATGCCAGCAGGAATGGCGTATTTTGAACCGTAAAACCAACCATTTGATTGAGTGACATAAGTTCCATATGATGCCACATAATCAGTTCCACTTTTATATGCGAAACCTTTTGAAGTTATGTAATTGCCGCGTCCATCGCCATAGACAGCAACTCCATCTGCACCAATCGCACAATTCTTTCCGCATTGGAATCCAGACTTTCCAATTACAACTCCAAGAACTGCATCTTCATTCTGCGAAAATCCCGATGCCATCAGCATCGCCATCAGTGTTATAGTTGTTATTGCTTTCATAGGAAAAAGTCTCTAGCACCAAACGGAATCCGTCAAGCATGAAATTATCTTCACGCCAAATAGGTGCAGTTGGGGTAGCGCGGGTGACTGGGGCGTTGTTGCGGTGTGGGTATTCGGTGTTGTTACCCTACGAGGATTTTGCTGGGTATGATGTAGTAGCCGAGAAGGATAATAAGTTCCACCGCATCCAAGTTAAGACCGCGCAGAATGTCGAACCTGGGCGCACTCGGTATCGGTTCTCCACTAGCACTGGCAATGGATATAACCTGCCCAAGCGTGCAATCAGTGGGGTGGATTATGTGGCAATGTGGGCTATGGCCGATGATCTATTTTGGTTGCTTCCTATCTCTAAGTGCAAGTCGATCACGTTTACAACTTGCCCCTCGACAGGACAAAGCTGGCGGGTATTCCAGAACCTATGAACGACAAAGAAGCGTGGGATCAGTTTGAGGATGGGTTGCAGGATGCGAAGTCCTACGATGAGGCCATCGCGTGGGTTAAGGCAAACCAAGAAATTGTTGAGAAGATGACCATAAGGGCAATGATTAACAAATTTAATAGGGATATTAGCAACGCTAATAAGACTTGGCGTAATTAAATATACGCTCGACCTTGCGGTGGGTGGTTGGCTAGACACAACCCATGGGCAAGATCAACAGCAGGGCTAAAGGCGCAGCGGGCGAGAGAGAGTTAGCCAATTATCTGCGCGAACAGGGCTGGCAGAAGGCAAGACGCACCCAGCAGTACGCAGGCAATCCAGAGGGCGGTAGCGGTGATGTAGTCTGCGAGAATTTCCCATTTCACATTGAAGGCAAGCGTTGCCAAGCCCTCAAGCCTGAAGAGTGGATGGAACAATCAAAGCGGGATTGTCCAGCGGGCAAGATACCAGCGGTATTCTTCCGCCGTAACGGACGCAAGGAGTGGCTAGTCATACTGACCGCCGATAGCGTGTGTGAATTAGCTCGACAGATCGCGCCACCCAATGTCACTATCGAGTATGCCAAGACCGCAACCATTGCGCAAGGCTTTTACGTTAAGTCACCAGCTTTTGACGAACTTACCCCAACAACAACAAACCCAAATAAATAAATAAAGGAGAAATAACATGGCACTAACATTAAGTGAATCAGCAAAACAAGAGCGCAAACTACCAGAAGCTGGAGCTACTGTTGGCGTTCTTTACAGCCTAGTCGATCTAGGACACCAGAAAACCAATTGGGATAACCAGGAGAAGTGGACACCAAAAGTCCGCTTGACCTTTGAGTTGCCCGATCAAACCGATGAGTTTGAGGTGGTTGAGAACGGCAAAACGACAAAGGTTGAAAAGCCAATGGTGGTATCCATTGAGCAGACCCGCAGTCTTGGCGAGAAAGCAAGCTTGCGGAAACTGCTTGAGCAGTGGAGAGGTCAAACCTTTACCTCCAAGGAACTACAAGCGTTCAGTTTGAAGAACCTTCTTGGCAAACCAGCCATGCTCACGCTCATCCACAAGACGAGCCAGCAGGGCAGGCAGTATTGCGCCATCGCGGGTGCATCCAAGCTACCCAAGGGCATGAAAGCACCAGCTACCACTACTAACGATCAGTTGTACTACGAGATCGAGCAGGGTGAGGCTGGGCAGTTCAACGATATGCCCGATTGGTTGCAGGAGAAGATTCGTGCTTCCAAAGAGTTTGCTACCGCTGCGGGCAAGTCTACGGCCACTAAGGTCGAACTTGACGCAGACGGCAACCAAGTTCCATTCTAAATTGTAATGGCTCTTACAATCACATCTAAAGAGCCTACCAATTCCCGCCTGGTCCAAACGGATCAGGCGGGTCATTGGTACTCAGAAAAAGGCGAGTCTGCTCATGTAATTATTGGCAAGAATGGCAACGAGCGAAACACTACCGTAGCCGATGCTCGCAAGTTGGGATTGTACCCATCCGTAACCAGCGTGCTTGGCATTATGGATAAGCCGCAATTGACGGCATGGAAGATAGAGCAGGCCATTATGTCTTCGCTCACACTACCAAAGGAGGCGGATGAAACGCTCGAAACCTACGCTCGAAGAGTGGTTAAGGACTCTAAAGAATCAACAACGAAGGCAGCTGAGCATGGCACGCTCATGCACGAACAGGCAGAGAATATCCTTATGGGACGTGATACTACCACAGACCCAATCCTGCAACCATACATCGCCACGTTTAAGAAGTGGGCAGAAGAAAACGTGGAAAAGACCTACTGGTGCGAGAAGGCACTTGTTGGCGCAGGGTATGCTGGAAGATGTGACGCATACGTCAAACTACGGGGTGTTGGTGACGCTATCGTTGACTTAAAGAATCGGAAAGTTAATCCAAAATATGAGCCATTCTATGACACAGATTGCGCCCAAATTTTTGCTTACTTGTCAGCTTCCGAAAACCCCCAAGCAGCAGGCGTATCAATCGTGCTGGCATCAAATGATCCCAGCAAAATAATGACTAAAGTTTGGGATAAAGACGAACTCTACCAAGCTGGCATTGCTTTCTGTGCAATGCAGAAAGTATGGGCTTGGGTTAAGGGCTACACCCCTCCTGGGATGAAGTTATGATCGACCCAGCAGATGTTTTATGGCTAGAAGGATTACTGGACCAATTCTATAGGAGTTTAGCGAAATGACACCTCCAACAATCCAAGAGATGGGTAACGCTGCGCAAGAGATAGTCTGGCGCGTAATGGGCAAGGGATCAGAGAAGTCTGGCTACGGAGATTGGCTGGAGAAGGATCGGCCTACTCACGA
>Ga0214921_10005064_pt1 | contig 18893 bp, 18 predicted proteins | sample LL1505_MetaG_FD_177992 | JGI IMG/M metagenome (GOLD analysis project Ga0214921, IMG submission 177992) | Freshwater microbial communities from Lake Lanier, Atlanta, Georgia, United States - LL-1505 | ecosystem: Environmental > Aquatic > Freshwater > Lake | place: USA: Georgia | collected... | reverse complement strand
CCCCGCGCGTCGCAACACGTCCTCGCAGGCAGAGCCCATGCCGTGCACGGCTTTTTTGAAGATGTCCTGACCTTCGAATTGCCATTCGGTGGCGCCGAGCAGACGCCCCTGATGTACGTACGCGCCGCCGATCCCGTGGATGCGCAGAATCTCGCGCGACTCGCCGTAGCAACCGAGCTTCTCGAGTTGCACGCCTTCGTCGCGCGGCGTCGCTTGCAGCACGACGGCCGCCGCACCGTCGCCGAACAACACGGCGACGTTGCGATCGTTCCAGTCCATGTACGGCGCGATGCGTTCGCCGCCGACGACCAGGGCCGTTTCGATCACGCCGCTTTTGATCATCGCGGTGGCGGTCGAGAGTCCGTAGAGAAAGCTCGTGCAGGCGGTGTTGACGTCCATGGCCGCACAACCGTCGGCACCGAGTCGCGCCTGCAGACCCGAGGCCATGTTGGGACATTGGTCGTCGTGCGTCGTCGAACCGAACACGATCAGATCGAGCGCGCGGCCTTCGAGCCCGGCGCAGGCGAGCGCGCGTTTCGCGGCGACCTCGGCCATGTCGCCGAGCAAAGTGTGACTGATGCGCCGCTCGCTGATGCCCGTGCGGCTCGTGATCCAGGCGTCGTCGGTGTCGAGGAAGGTCGCGATGTCCGCGTTCGTCAGAACGGCGGGCGGCAGGCATTTGCCCCAACCCGTGATGCCGGCATTAGGCATGGCGTGTTCCCCCTCGATCGAAATTCCGTGCTCGCGGAGCATACCCGCAGCGCCGTGCCCGTTCCACGCATCGGCCACGCCTTGCGATACCGGACTATGCGGTGGTCACGGCTGGTTATGTTGATGCCGGGCGACGCGCGTACGTCGCGGCTGTGCGAGGAGGGGACGAGATGTGGATGCCGCCGCTGGAGACGTCCTGGCAGGGCAAGGTCGAGTTCTACGAACTGATCTTCGGCACGTGGACCGTGTACGCCCTGCTGGTGCTGGCGTGGGAGCGCGTATTGCGCGAGCCGCTCGCAGAGTGGCGTTACGCGATGATCACGTTTCTCGGCGCCGGCGCGTTCTGGGTCAACCACTATTGGCTCAAGGCACCGTCGCCGGTGTGGCTGATCCTCATCAACCTCTACACGGTATTCTTTTTGACGAGTTGGTGGGCGATCGCGGTGCGCGGCAAGCCGAAATCTTTGCTCTGGAAGTGCGCCGCGATGGCCGGCGCGATCGCCTTCACGATCACGTTCATCCTGCTCGAGCAGCTCGCACGCCGGGGCGTCGAGCGCTGGGGCATGCACGAATTCTGCTGGATGACGATTTCGTTCTTCGGCTTCGCCTGGCTCATCCATTGGCGCGGCCGCGCCACGACGTCGCTCAACCGAGCGACGCCATGACTTCGAGCGAAGCGCGCTCACCGGATTCGAGTGCACCTTCCATGCCGCGACTGCCGACGGCCGTGTGTTCACCGGCGAAGAACAGTCGCTTGTGCGGCACGGCGATCGAGGCGCGCAGTTCGCGCACCTGACCCGGCTGGAAGATCGCCCAATCGCCGGCCGAAAACGGATCGGTCGTCCACGAATGCGTGGCGGCGACGCTGAGCAAACCTTTGGACGCGGGGCGCAGGCGCTCGAATTCCGAGATGATGAGCCGCTTGCCGTCTTCGATGCCGAAACGATCCACGAACAAGCCGTTTTGGCCGCGACACCAGACGGTGAGACTCGTGACTTCGTTCGGATCGTTGCCCGGACGCTGCGCAAGCACGACTCCGAGCGGTCCGTCGGTCCACATCGACGGTGACATGCCGTCTTTTTCCCAGAAGGGCTTTTTGGAGACGAGATGGAACTGCGTGATCGGAATATAGCCGAGCGTGCGGATTGCCTTGTGTTGCAGTGACGGCGGCAAGGGATCGATCGCCACGTCGCGCAAAGTCGAGAACGGCATGGTGCACACCACGGCCTTGGCACGATAGACCTTGCCGTCGCTGCAGGTGACGCTCGCGCCGGAGTCGCCGGTCGAAATCGCCGTGACCCGGCGCCCGTAGAGGATGTCGCCCTTCAGATGTTTGGCCATCGCGATCGGCAAGTTCTGGTTGCCGTCTTTGAAGACGCCGACCAGCAGGTTCGCCATCGGATTCGCGGCGGGTGCCGCGCCCGGCGTCGCCGCCGCCGGCGCACTGCCGACGCTCGCCGCGCCGTTGCGGGCGAAGCCCATCACCGCACCGCGATTCACGTTTTGCCAGTGATCCGAAAACGCCTGCTGCAACAGCGACACGTCGTGCGACGTCGTGCCGTAGGAAATGTTGGTGTCGTAACCGAGCCGGATCATCGCGTCGCTCGCGCCCTTCGAAGCGAGGAAGTCGTGGACCGACATGTCGTATTGCGCGTGGTTCGCGTCGTACCAGTTTTCGAGATCTTTGAAGGGCATGTGCTGCTTGAACATCGAATCCGCCCAGGTCCAAGGCGGCAGCTTGCGCGCATCGCCGACGAAGGGATTGCGCGGATGGTTTGCCCAGTCCTTCAGATCGATATGTTCGCCGCCGAGGAAAAATTCCTGTCCCGCGCGGTTGGCGAACAGGCGCGGCGCGAGGTTGACGATTTCCACGCCATATTTTTTGGCCGCGGCGATGCAACGACCGTAGGCGTTCGCGATGGAGTTGCCGCCGACTTCAGGATGTCCAGGCACGTCGAACAGCGTGTATACGCGGCCGCCGACGCGGCGACGTCCTTCGAGCACCAATACTTTGAGGCCGTTCTCCTCGAGCGTGAGGGCCGCTTCGAGTCCCGAGAGTCCGGCGCCGATGACGATCACGTCCGGTTCGCCGGAACCGGCTGCGAACGCCGTGGTGTCGAGCCCGGCCAGCGCTGCCCCGGCAGCGGAAGCGGCGACGAATTCGCGACGTGAAATCGGCATGAGCTGACCCTCTTCTGATGTATGACCCCGTGACGCTTTTGTACCGCGAGCGCCGGCTTGCGGGGGCGATACGGCTCGCGCGTGCCCACCCCGCGGGCGGTCTTGCCGCTCGCGCCTCAGGGCAGGCGGCAGGCGAGCAGCTTGCGCTCGGTGATCGAGCCGATCAGCAGCCGCTTGCCGAGCACGGCACCGACGCTGCCCGCCGACAGCGCGCGGCCGTCGTCGAGCAACACCTCGTCGAGACCGCCGCTGCCTGCGGCGCGCGGCGACCACTTGAAGATCTGGGTCGGCGACGGATGCGAGGCCGACATGAAGTGGCGCACGAGTTCGAAGGTCTTCGGATGCGCCGCGATCCAGAGATTTCCGTCGGCGTCGAAATTGAGATTGTCGGCGGCGCTGCCGAGTTCGATGGATTCGACGAAACGCAGTTCGCCGGTGCCGGCATTGCGCGCATACACGCGCACGCGTCGCCCCAGCGTTTCGCTCACGAATACGCGCATGCCGTCACCGCTGATCGCGATGCCCGTGGCGCTTTGCAGATCCGTTGCCACGACGCGCATGGTCTGACCGTCGAAGTACGTGATCTGCGAGCGTCCCTGTCGCAACACCAATTCGCTGAAGCGTTGCCAAAGATTGTGTGCGCCCGAGTCGTTCGCGACGTAGAACTGGCGCGCACCGACCGCAGCGACCGCATTCGGCGCAACGAGCAGCGGGTCGGTGATGGTGGCGACCGGTCGAAACGGTTCGTCGCTGGTCTGCTCGAAAATCTCGATGGTGTGCGGCGCACCTTGCGGATGCGAGACCGCGAACAAGCGCAAGCTGCCGTCGCCGACGCGATACAGGGACAGCCCATGCGGATGGAAGCCTTCGGGCGCACGCGCGAGCGCCAACGTCACGGGCAGCGCGGGGTCGTTCAGATCGAGCGCGAGGATCGTGCCCCGCGCGCTGCCGCCCTGCATGGCGGCGCGACGATCGAGCATGGAGAGATAGGCGATGCCGCGCGCACGATTGATCTGGATGTCTTCGGCGCTCGCCTCGAGCGGCACGGCGGTGCAAACGCCCGGCGCATGCGCTTTCAAAGTGCGGAATTGTCCGCCATGACGCATGAAATCCAGCAGCACGATGGCGCAGAGTCCGCACAGCACGGCGAGCGCCCAGCCGGCGCGTTTGAGCCAAATCACGTTTCCAGAACCCCCGGAAGTAACGTGACTATTGTAACGTGACTGGGCCGCTCAGAACCGCTCCAGGATGGAACCTCGGCCGAGCATGCGATCGTCGATGCCCGAGCGTCGCAACGCGTCCCAGTACGTCACGGCATTGATGGCGAGCACGGGCTTGGCGAGCCAGCGCTCTGCTTGCGCGCAGAGTTCGACGGCCGCGAGGTTCGTGCCGACTTGCACGATCGCATCGACGTCGTCGCCATCGAGTGCGCGCAGCGCCGTAACCACCTGCTCGGCGGTCGTGTGCGCGATTTGTACCGGCGATGGACACTTGAGTCCGATCAGGCGCGGAATCTCGTAGCCCGCCTCTTCGAAGTAACGACGGACCTGCTCGTCGCCCCGCGGTTGGTGCGGCGTCAGTACGGCGATGCGCCGTGCGCCGAATTTTTGCAGTGCGGCGACGGTCGCCGTCGAACCCATGGAGATGCCGACGCCGGCACGCGCCGTGAGTTCAGCCTGCAATTCGTCGGCGGCGCGCACGCCGCCCCAAAACGCTTCGAGCGCGACACCCATGATGACGTGCGTGGGCTGGCAGGTGACGACCTGGTCGATCGCGACGCGCATGCCGTCGCGCATCGCTTGCACGTGTTCGAGGAAGGCTTGTTCGGTGGTCAGTGGCCGCTCTTTGATGCTGATGCGACCGGTGTGATTGGTGACGCCGACGGGTCGCAGCAATTCGCTTTCGGGTTGGCAACTGGTGTTGGTCGAGGGGACGACGAGCGCGATACGCCCGCGATATCCGAGTTGGTCGGTCATCGGTGTGGTTCCTGCGGCGTGCGGCTTTTCAAGGGGATTTCGTGCTGCCACCGTCGACCGTGAGCGACGTGCCGGTCAGGTGCGCGGCGCGCGGCGAGGCGAGAAACAGCACATGCTGCGCGACTTCTTCGGCCGTCGCGAGTCGACGCAAGGCGCTCTTGGCGAGAAACGGTGCTTCGGCGACGTCGACGGTGGTGCCGGCGCGTTCCGCTTCGGCCTGCATCATGCGTTGCCAGCGTGTCGAGCGCACGGGACCGGGATTCAAGGCATTGATGGCGACGCCGTGCGGGCCGAGTTCTTCGGCGAGGCCACGCACGATCGCGAGCAAGCCCGCGTTGGCCACGGCGCCGGGGAGCATGCGCGGCTCGGGCAGTCGGGCGGAGTTGCCGGCGATGACGACGATCCGTCCGCGTCCGCGTGCCGTCATGCGCGGTGCGACCGCGCGCAAGCTGCGTATGCTGCCGAAGAGTTTCGCATCGAGATTGCGCTGCCACGCCGCGTCGTCGATGTCCCAAAAAATTCCGCCTTGGGCCGCGCCTGCGGCGAGCACCAGCACATCGATCGCGCCGAGTGCGCGTTCGGCCGCTTCGATCGCCGCATCGGTCGAACTCGCGCTCGACAGGTCGCAATTCAATGCGAGCGGTCGCGGCGCACCCGTGGCGCTGATCTCCGCGACCAGGGATTCGAGCGCCGCCGGCTTGCGTGCGAGCAGCACGAGGCGTGCCCCTTCGCTCGCGAAAGCGCGTGCGATGGCGTGCCCGAGGGCGCCGCTCGCGCCGCTCAGGACGACGCCGGCGTCACGTAATTGCAGATCCATGGTGATCGACACTCCGAACGATGCATGAGGCTTTGGACGATGCGAGCACGCATCGTAGCGTCACGGAGTGCGAGAAAGCGCATGCGCAGAGGGCATGCTCGCCTGTCGGTTCATCCCGGACGGGGCGGGCGAACCCGCCCCGTCTTCAAGTCCCTGGATGAATTGCGTCCTTGCTCCGGATCATCCGTGATCCGGAAAATTCCACATCAATCAGTTCGGCAACAACACGCTGTCGACGGCCACGACGGCGCCGTTGCTGGCTTTGAAGTCGCCCGTGACGCGCGCACCGTCGACGCGCAAGCGTCCACGCACGAGCTCGAATTTCACTTCTTCACCGGCCACCGTCTTGGCGCTGCGAGTGCGCTTCATCTCTTCCGATTCGAGCGACTTGCCCGAGACGACGTGGTTGGTGAGGATCTTGACCAGTTGATCCTTGTTCTCGGGACGCAGCAGCGCCTCGAGCTGACCCGGCGGCAATTTGGCGAACGCCTCGTCGGTCGGGGCGAATACGGTGACGGGGCCCTGGGCGGTGAGGGCGTCCTGCAAACCGGCCACTTCGATGGCCTTGGCGAGGGTCGTGAAGTTACCCTTCTGCTTGGCGACGGCCAGCACGTCCTTGCCGGAATCGGCCGAGGCGGCGACGGTCGCGCCGACGAGCAAAACGGCGAGGGCGGACTTCGCGAAAATGTTCTGGATCATGGTCGGATACTCCATTGGTGACTGAGTCGTCGTGGGCGCTCCTGCGCACGACCCGGGGTTGACGAGATAAAGGATGACAGGCTGTACAGGTTCTGTCAATATCTTGTACAGGATGAGAATGTACAAATGATGAACAAACCGGCGCACAACGGTGCCAGTGGTCAATTCACGATCAAAGCCGTGGCCCAAGCCACCGGACTCACGGTCGAGACCCTGCGGGCCTGGGAGCGTCGCTATGCCGTCGTCTCGCCTTCGCGCGACGCCTCCGGGCGGCGCACGTATTCAGCCGTCGATGTCGCCCGTTTGCGCTTGCTGCGCAGCGCGACCGAACTCGGCCACACCATCAGCCGGCTCGCGCCGCTGTCGGCCGACGATCTCGCCAAGCTCGTCGCTGATTCGGGCGGGCAGGCACGTCCCGGTCCCGCGCGCGGGCAGATGTTCGTCGAGCGCGCCCTGGATGCGACCGAGCATTCGGACCCGGGCGGCGTCGAAGATGCGCTGACCTCCGCGGTCGCCTTGCTGCCGCCCAACGAAGTCGTGCACACCGTCATCGTGCCGCTGGTGCGCGAGGTGGGCGAGCGTTGGCACCGCGGCGAAGTGTCCATCGCGCAAGAGCACATGGTCACGGACATCGTGCGACGGCTCGTGATCTCCGTCACCCGCGGCTATCTGCGCTCGGACAACGGTCCGTGTCTCGTGCTGGCGACGCTCTCGGGCGAACGGCACGAACTCGGCATCTTGATGTGCAGCTGGTTGGCCGCGACCCGACGCTTCCGCACCCACTATCTCGGTGCCGATTGCCCGGCCGAAGAAATCGCGCGTTTCGCGCTCGAAGTCGAAGCCGCCGCCGTGCTGGTGTCGATCGTGATGCCGGAAAACGAAGTTCCCGCCCTGCAGCAGCTCGACGTGCTCGCCCATCAGCTTCATAACAAATGTGAAATATGGTTGGGCGGCTTCGCGGCGCGGTTGGTGGCCGCCGACCGTATTCCGGACGGTTGCGTGATGTTGCCCACCGGACAGGATTTCGAACAACGACTCGATTTGCTCGCCGCCCAATTCCCGGGTTAGCCTAACCTCGCGGGGTCTTTCGGGACGGGAGGAAAGCATGCGCGTCGCACTCGTGGTGTGCGTGGCGGCACTGTTGGTGTCGTGCGGTGGCGGTGGTGGTGGCAGCGGCGCGTCGTTCTTCGCGCCGACGGCTGCGACCGTGCCCTCCGTCAGCAAAGCCGAAGCCTACCGATTTTTGAATCAGGCGACCTTCGGCGCCACCGAAGCCGATGCCGCCAAACTCATCGCGCTCGGCGATTCCTCCAACGCCTATTCACGCTGGATCGACGCCGAAATCGCCAAACCCGCCAGCGTGCAATTGCAGGCCGTCGAGTTGGCGTATCCGAACCCCGTGCCGACCGGCTTCAGTGTCGCCACGCTGCATGCCAATCGTGCCGAGCAGTGGTTCTACAACGCGATGCGCGGCGACGATCAACTGCGTCAACGCGTCGCCTTCGCGCTCTCCGAAATCATGGTGGTGTCGCAAGTCGGCACTTTGATCAACTACCCGTTTGCCACCGCCGATTTTCACGACACGTTGGCGCGCAACGCGTTCGCGAATTTCCGCGTGCTGATCGAACAGGTCTCGTTGCACCCGGCGATGGGCATCTACCTGAACATGCTCGGCAACCAGAAAGCCGTCGCCGGCACGAATCTGCGGCCGGACGAAAACTATGCCCGCGAGATGATGCAGTTGTTCACGATCGGTCTCGTGCAACTGAACATCGACGGCACCCAGAAAAAAGACGCGAACGGCCAGCCGCTGCCGACGTACACCCAGGACATCATCGAAGGGTTCGCGCGCGCGATGACCGGCTGGAATTGGTCGTGTCCGACCACGCGTCCGACCTGCACCTTCACGACCACGAGCGGTCAATTCGCGCCCGTGTTCGGCTACAACCAAGTCAAGGCCTTGGCGCAGTACGCGCCGCAACACGAGACCGGCACCAAGCAACTGCTGACTTACTCCGGCGTCGCCTTGCCGAACGGTCTCGTGCCGGCCAATCAGACCGGCGAAAAAGATTTGCAGGATGCGCTCGACAATGCGTTCAACCACCCGAACGTCGGCCCCTTCATCGCCAAGCAACTGATCCAGAAACTCGTCACCAGCAATCCGACGCCGGCCTACGTGCAGCGCGTGGCCGAAAAGTTCAACAACGACGGCAGCGGCGTGCGCGGCAATCTCGCCGCCGTCGTCAAGGCGATTCTGCTCGACGCCGAAGCGCGCAACGCGCCGAGTGGCAGTGCGACGGCGACCGCCGGCAAACTCAAAGAACCGTTGTTGCGCTTGACGCAGTTCTGGCGCGCGTACGGCGCGACCTCGGCGAGCGGCAAACTCGGCGCCGCCCGCAATTTTTCCGGCGGTGCCTTCAACGTGTTCGGCGAGGCGCCGGGGCAGTCGCCGTCGGTGTTCAATTTCTACAGCCCGTTCTATGCGCCGCCGGGCGAAATCGCGAACGCGAACCTCGTCGCGCCGGAGTTGCAGCTCTCCACCGAATATCTGGTCGCGCAGCAGGCCAACTTCTATTACACGCAGGCGTTCGCGCGCACGCACATGCAGGCGGCTACGCTCACGGCGGATGACGTCTACATCAACGTGACCGACGAACTCGGCGTCGCGACCGATTCCGAGGCCTTGGTGAACCGCGTAGCCGAGCGACTGCTCGGCGGCAGCACGCAGCTCTCGACCACGCTCAAAAACGAGACCAAGGCGCAGATCGAACGTACGGCGCTGACCGCCACCAACCAAAGCACTGCGTTGCCGATTCGAGTCGCGGACGCGATCTACATGATCTCGACCTCGCCCGAATTCGCGTTGCAGCGCTGAGTCGACGGAGCATTCGCATGCACGTACCACGTCGCAAGTTTTTACAGGCCGCCGCAGCCGGTGGTGTGGCGTACGCGTTCGGCCGTACCGTCGGCACGATCCAGGCCGAGATGAGCGCGATCGACGGCTTCCCCGACTACAAGGCACTGGTCTGTCTGTTTTTGTTCGGCGGCAACGATTCCTGGAACATGTTCGTGCCGACGAGCACCGCCGAGTACAACGCCTATTTCAAATCGCGCGCCGGCGGCACCAGCGGCAGCATCGCGATCGACAAAAGCGCTTTGTTGCCGGTGACGCAAATCGGGCAGACCGCCGGGGATCCGACTTACGGGTTTCATCCGAGCATGAGCGGTGCGCGTGATCTGTTCGCGGCGGGCAAGCTCGCGGTGATGGCGAACGTCGGCACGCTCATCCGGCCGACGACGAAAACGCAGTATGCGACCGCGAATGCCACCGGATATGCGTTGCCGCCGCAATTGTTTTCGCACAACGATCAGCAAGACCAATGGCACAGCCTGCGCGGCAAAGCCATCGTCCGTTCGGGTTGGGCGGGGCGCATCGCCGACGTGCTCAACGCGCAACTCGGTGGACAACAACTGTCGACGAATCTGTCGCTCGCCGGGCAGACTTTTTTCCAGGCAGGCGATGTGGTCACGCCGTTCGTGATGGGCTCGACCGGTGCGACCACGTTCACCGGTTTCGGTACCACGGGCACGGCACTCGGCCGACGCAACGCGGTGCAAGCGGTGTTGTCGGGGAGCACGACCGCGACGGCGAACACGATGTACGAGCGCGCGCAGGCGCAAGTCACCCAGCGCTCCGTGCAGTTCGCCGACCGCATCAACACGGCGCTCGCCAATTCCTACAATTTCGCCGCGCTGCCGAACACCGGCGTGACGCTCTCGACGCTCGCGACGCAGCTGCGAACGGTCGCGAAGATGATCGCCGTGCGTTCGCAATTGTCGATGTCGCGCCAGGTGTTCTTCGTATCGCTCGGCGGCTTCGATCTGCACGACAACCTGATGACCAGCCATCCGGGACTTTTGTCGACGGTGAGCGGCGGCATCAAATCGTTCTTCGACGCGCTGGCCGAAGTCGGCATGGACAACTCGGTGACGCTGTTCACGCAGTCGGACTTCGCCCGCACGCTCACCTCGAACGGTGACGGGTCTGATCACGCCTGGGGCGGTGTGCAGCTGGTTGCCGGGGGCGCCGTGCGCGGCGGACGAATCTACGGCCAATATCCGTTGATCGAAGTCGGCAGCGCGCAGGATGTCGGCGGCGGTCGCTTCATTCCGTCGATCTCGGCCGATCAGATGGCCGCGACGCTCGCCAGTTGGTTCGGCGTGCAGGATGCCGATCTCAACAAAATCACGCCCAGTCTCGTGAACTTCCCGCAGCGCAATCTCGGCTTCATGGTCTGAGCCCGGCTCGCCGCGCTATTTCTTTCGTGCCCTGGGGTGGGCCTGGTCGTAGATGCGCGCGAGGTGCTGGAAATCAAGGTGGGTATAGACCTGCGTGGTGGCGATGTCGGCATGCCCCAGCAGCTCCTGCACGCCGCGCAGATCCTGGCTCGATTCGAGCAGGTGCGAGGCGAACGAATGCCGGAACAGATGCGGATGCACGTGCATCGGCAATCCCTGCTCGCGGGCGCGGCGCGCCACCCGTGTCTGAATGGTGCGTGGCGACACACTGCGACCGTTCGCCCCGACGAACAACGCCGTGCCGGCGTTCTTGGCGAAACTTGCGCGCTCGGCGAGCCACTCCCGTAGCGCGGTGATTGCGCGTGCGCCGACCGGCAGGATGCGCGTTTTGCCGCCTTTGCCGGTGACGCGGACCGTGCGATCGGCCAGATCGAGATCGACGAGCGTGAGTGCACACAGCTCCGACAGTCGCAGTCCCGAAGAATAAAAAAGTTCCATGATCGCGCGGTCACGTCGCGACAGCGGATCGTCGCCCGGTATCTCGAGCAGCTTGCCCATCTGATCGGCATCGAGCGTACGCGGCAGTCGGCGCCGACTTTTGGGTGCGCGCACGTCGAGCCCCGGGTTGTCGCGGATCACGTGCTCGCGCAACAAAAAACGCATGAAGCTGCGGATCGCCGACAGTCGTCGCTGGATGCTGCGCGGCGCGAGGCCCCCGGCATGCGAGCGCGCGGCGAAGCTGCGCAGATGTTGCGCATCGATCTGTGCCCAAGCCGTCAAACGCTGCGTATCGCACCAGCTGACCAGCGCGTCGATTTCGCGCAGATAGTTGCTGCGCGTGTGCGGCGAGAGACGGCGCTCGCTGCCGAGATGCGCGCCGAAGCGCTCGATCCAGGCGAGAGCCTCGGGTGTCACACGTCGGGCTCGATGCCGAAGCGCGTCAGCGTGACGTTGATCATGTCGCCGATGCGCTCGATGAATTCGGTACTCATGCCCGGATGAAAGCGCGCGGCATCGCGGCTGCCGAGCGCGAGCACGCCGCGCGAACTGCGACTGCCGATCGGAATCAAGGCCACCGAGGCGACGGCCTCCGCTTCGTCCGGAAACAGGAAACCGCGCTGTGCGGGGCTCAGCTGTCCGCATCGCGCGCGATCGGCATCGAGCAATTGCCGCATCGCTTGCGGCAGAATCTCGGGCGGCACGAGACGCACCGGCGTCACGTCGAAGTCTTCACGCATCGACGTTTCGACGGCCTTGAAAACCGCCGGCGCCGTATCGCAACGCAGCAGGCGCAAGGCGAGCTTGTGCACGTTGGCGGCGAGCGCTTCGTTGGCCCGCGCGACGTTGACGAGCTCGGTGAAGCGCTCGCGATGCTCGAGCTGCCGTTCACGCAGGATCTTCACCTGTTTTTCGACCAGCGATACGGCGTTGCCGGCTTTGGAATGCGGCACCTGCAATTGCTCGAGCACCTGCGGGTGCTGATCAAAGAAATCGGGGTTGCGTTCCAGGAATTCGGCGACGTCTTGCGCGGAAATCATCGATGCTCGCTCCAATCGGGCAGCTCGCCGCGGAAGGCGACCGCGGCCGGGCCCGTCATCCAAAGGTGTTCGTTCGCGCCGCCCCAGTTCAACTTCAGGGTGCCGCCGGGCAATTGCATTTGCACCTCGGCATCGAAGAGCTGCGCCGCGCGCGCGACCGCCATCGCCGCGCACGCTCCGGTGCCGCAGGCCTGCGTTTCGCCGACGCCGCGCTCGTAGACGCGCAGCCGCCCGTGCGTGCGATCGACGATCTCGAGAAAGCCGACGTTCACGCGGCGCGCGAAGGCCGCATGCGATTCGAGCAGCGGACCCAAGGTGGCGACGTTCGCAACAGCCACGTCGGGCACGCGGATCACGATATGCGGATTGCCCATCGACACGGCACCGAAATGCACTTCGGTGCGTGCGACCACGAGTGCATGGCGTTCGATGGCCGATGCGTCGTTTTGCGAACGCGTTGCCAAGGTCGCATCGAACGGCAGGCTTGCCGGGTCGAACGACGGGATCCCCATGTCGATCGATACCACGCCCGGACTCACGAAGCGCGCGGCGACGGGGCCGGCGGCACATTCGAGTCGCAACACATCCTGCGTGGCGCGACCCTCGAGTCGCAGCCACTCGGCGACGCAACGGGCGCCGTTGCCGCATTGTTCGACTTCGCCGCCGTCGGCATTGAAGATGCGATAGTGCGCGACCGCATCTGCGCTGCGTGCCGGTGCGATCAGCAAAGCCTGATCGAAGCCGATGCCGGTGTGCCGGTCGGCGAGCGCGCGCAAGCGTGCGGCACTCGGCACGTCCGCAGCATCGCGTGCTTCGAACACGATGAAGTCGTTGCCGAGTCCGTGCATCTTGGTGAACGGGACACTCATTTGCGGGTGGCGCCCTCGAACAATTCGCTCTTCAGTCGATGGATCGCGGCGATGTCTTCGTCACCGTGGCCGCGTTCGATCAAGGTCTGGTATTCGCGCAGCACGTCTTCGACCACCGGCAACGCGACGCCGCTCGCCGCCGCCATGTCGCGACAGATGCGCAAATCTTTGGCGTGCAGCGCGATGCGGAAACCGGCCGGATATTCGCCGCGGATCATGTACGGGGCGCGGTTGACGAAGTACCACGACGACCCCGCACCCTGACCGAGCGTCTCGACGACGCGTTCGAGCGGCAAACCCTGCGCGCGCGCGAAGGCCATCGCTTCGCCCACCGCGCGGATGATGCCGGCACACATGATCTGGTTGGTCGCTTTGGTGCTCTGGCCCGCGCCGTGCGGACCGAACCAGCGCACCGTCTTGCCCATCGCGTCGAGGATGGGTTTGGCCGCTTCGAAATCGGCGGGCTCGCCGCCGCACATGATGGCGAGCGTCGCGTTCTTCGCGCCTTCGACGCCGCCGCTCACCGGGCAATCGAGAAACTGCGCGCCGCGCGCGGCGAGTGCCTTGGCGGCATGGCGCGCCGTATCGGCGCTCACCGTCGAACAATCGATCACCAGCGTAGCGCGGGCGACGCTGCCTGCGATCGCATCGACCACCGCGCGTACGTCGGCATCGGCGGCGACGCAGAGCACGATCGCCTCGCAGTGGGCCGCCAAATCCGCGGCTGTCGCATACGCCGTGCAGCCGAGCTCGGCGGCGAGCGTCTGCGCCTTGTCGGGACTGCGATTCCAGACGCCTTGCAACAACCCCGCTTTGGCGAGGTTGCGGGCCATCGGTATGCCCATCGCACCCAGGCCGATGAATCCGGTTTTCATGCGCGCATCTTAACAGGGGCGCCTCGCGCTCCCGCGGGTGACGCGACGTACGGACGAAAAAAGGGCGGGTCATCTCGCGATGAGCCCGCCCAACGGGGGAAATGGTTGTGCAGCGCCGGATCAGTTCGTGTACGCGCGCTCGTTGTGTTCGTTGGTGTCGAGGCCTTCGCGCTCGGCTTCTTCGCTGACACGCAGACCGACGAGCAGATCGGCGAGCTTGAAGGCGATGAAGGCGGCGATCGCCGACCACACGATCGTGACGCCCACGGCCTTCGCCTGGATCAGCACTTGAGTGGGAATCGGATTCGAGCCTACGGTCACCGTCACCCAGTCGGTGACGAGTCCCGGACCACTCAACTGCTGCGTATTGAACACGCCGGTGAGCAGCGCGCCCAAAATTCCGCCGAGGCCGTGCACGCCGAACACGTCGAGCGTGTCGTCCGCCTTGAGCAGTCGCTTGAGACCCGACACGCCCCAGAAGCACACGACGCCGGCGAGCACGCCGATGATGAGCGCACCCATCACGCCGACGTTGCCGGCGGCGGGCGTGATCGCCACGAGTCCCGCGACGGCACCGGAGGCGGCACCGAGCATCGACGCGTGGCCACGCAACGCCCATTCGACGGCCGACCAGGCGAGCACCGCACCGGCCGTAGCGAGGAAGGTGTTGAGGAAGGCGAGGGTGGCCGAATTGCCGGCTTCGAGTGCCGAGCCTGCGTTGAATCCGAACCAACCCACCCACAGCAGTGATGCACCGACCATGGTGTGCACGAGATTGTGCGGTGGCATCGGCTCGCGTCCGTAGCCGACGCGCTTGCCGACCATGTAGGCACCGACGAGTCCGGCGACGCCGGCGTTGATGTGCACGACGGTGCCGCCCGCGAAGTCGAGCGCGCCCCACTGCCACAGAAGACCGGCCTTGGCGTTCATCGCATCGACCACCGATGCATCGGTGTAGGCATCGGGACCCATCCAGAACCACACCATGTGCGCGACCGGCAGATAGGAGATCGTGAACCAGATGACCATCACGAGCAGCACGGCCGAGAACTTCATGCGCTCGGCGAATGCCCCGACGATGAGACAGCAGGTGATGCCCGCGAAGGTCGCCTGAAACGCCGCGAACAAAATTTCGGGAATGTAGACGCCTTTGCTGAAGGTGGCCGCGAGCGGGAACGTGCCGCTGTACGGCTCAAAGATGCCGTTCATGAACACCCGTCCGCTGCCGCCGATGAAGGCGTTGCCCTCGGTGAACGCGAACGAGTAGCCGTAGAGGCACCACAGCACCACGATCAGCGAGAAGCCGACCATCACCTGCATGAGCACCGACAGAATGTTTTTGGAGCGGACGAGACCACCATAAAAGAGCGCGAGACCCGGCACGGTCATCAGGATGACGAGCAAGGTGGACACCAGCATCCAGGCGTTGTCGCCTTTGTCGGGCGTGGGTGCGGCATCCGCGAGTGCGAGCGCCGGCGTGAGTGTCGCGAACACGGCGACGGCGCGGCTGATCCATGAATTCCTGTTCATCTTCGGTCTCTCCATGCACATCAAAATTCAGGTGGCGGCTACACCGATTTCGCCCGTTCGTATACGCAGGGCTTGTTCGATGTCGGTGACGAAAATCTTGCCGTCGCCGACGCGACCGGTGCGGCTGACGTTGGCGATCGCATCGACCACGGGTTCGACGATCGCATCGTCGACGGCGATCTGCACGTGGGTACGCGGGGCGAAGTCGATCAGGTAGCCGGCGCCGCGATAGAATTCCGCATGACCCCGCTCGGTGCCATAGCCGTGCGCCTCGGTCACGGTCATGCCCTGGACACCGAGACGCGCGACCGCAAGCTCGAGGTCGCCGAGCTTGAAGGGTCGAATGATGGCGGTGATCATTTTCATGAAGCTTCGGCCTGATGGCGGTGTCGCTACGCGGCAAAACGGGACGAACGGGTGACGATCACGTCGCTCTACTTGGGCATGTGGCGCGGTATGCTTGTCGCCGCTGCCATGGGCCCGCGATCGGTTTTGCAGTTTCCGTGCCAGCGTTTTTAGGGGTTGCAGGGGTCTTTTTGGTGTCTTGACGCACCGTTTTGGGTCCCGGGCAACCACCCGTGCGTCAATTGGGGGCAGGCAGAGGTCCACATGATCAAAATCGACGAACTGGCGCGTCGGCTCGGCGAGAGCGTGCCGCCTGCATTGCGTGAAGCGCAGCACGACCTCGAAGAAAATTTCCGCGCCGTGCTGCGTGCGAATCTCGCCAAGCTCGATCTCGTCTCGCGCGACGACTTCGACGTGCAGACCAAAGTGCTCGAACGCACCCGCGCCCAGCTCGAAGCACTCGAGCGGCGGCTCGCCGAACTCGAAGCCCGCGCTGCACCGTCGGCCGATCCGCCCGCGCACGGCTGACGGTCTCGCCATGTCGGTTTCACGAGTGGCCTGTCGCGCGCAGGACGGCCTCGCTGCGCCTGCGGTCGACGTCGAAGTGCATCTCGGCGCAGGGTTGCCGACCTTCACCATCGTCGGTCTGCCGGCCACCGAGGTCAAAGAAAGCAAAGAACGCGTGCGCGCCGCCCTCGTGAATTCGGGCTACGAGTTTCCGGCCGGTCGCATCACCGTGAACCTCGCGCCGGCCGATCTGCCGAAGGATGGCGGGCGCTTCGATCTCGCCATCGCCGTCGGCATCCTGCTCGCTTCGGCGCAAGTGCCGTCGCGCCCGGAAGTCGCCGCAGCGCTCGAATTGCTCGGCGAACTCGGCCTCGCCGGCGAGTTGCGTCCCGTGCGCGGTGCGTTGCCCGCCGCCGCCGCCGCGCATGCGGCCGGGCGTGCGTTGTTGTTGCCGCAGGCGAACGCGCGCGACTTGCACTTTTTGCCCGCGGTGCGCGCCTTCGCGGCCAAAGATTTGCGTGCGGTCTGCGCACATTGGTCGGGCACGCAGCCCTTGGCCGCGCTCGAGCCGGTCGTGCTGGCGTGCGCGGATACGGCAGCGTCACAAACGCTGGACGACGTCTGCGGTCAGGCCGAAGGCAAGCGCGCCATCGAAGTCGCTGCGGCGGGCGGTCATGGCGTGCTGTTCGTCGGCCCGCCGGGTTGCGGCAAGAGCATGCTCGCGCAACGTCTGCCTGCGTTGCTGCCGCCGTTGCGTGCCGAAGAAGCGCTCGAAGTCGCGATGATCGCCTCGATCGTCACGCCGGGCGGCATCACGCCGTCGCCGCTGCAAAGGCCTTTTCGCACGCCGCATCACTCGGCTTCGGCCGGTGCCATCATCGGCGGCGGGCCGCGCAGTCTGCCCGGAGAAATCACGCGCGCGCATCGCGGGGTTTTGTTTCTCGACGAATTGCCCGAGTTCGAACGCCGCGTGCTCGAGGCGCTGCGCGAACCGCTCGAAAGCGGCATCGTGGCACTGGCGCGCGTCGGTGCGCGCGCCGAATACCCGGCCGCATTCCAGTTGGTCGCGGCGATGAATCCGTGTCCATGCGGACATGCGGGCGATGCGAAGCGTCGCTGTCGCTGCACGCGCGCACAACTGGTGCGTTACCGCGCGCGACTCTCCGGCCCGCTGCTCGATCGCATCGATTTGCGCGTCGCGCTCGCCGCCGTGACGGATGCCGAACTGGCCGCGCACCGCGAACGCTCGACGGCGGATTCCGCACGCGCAACGCCCGATGCGCACCGACGCGCGACCATCGCTGCGGCTCGCGCCCGACAGTGGCAGCGACAAGGTTGTCTGAACGCGGCGCTCGATGCGGCCGCGCTCGAGCGTCACGCGAGGCTTGCGCCGGCCGCGCAACAGTTGTTGTTGCGCATACGATCAATGCGCGGTTTGAGTCTGCGCGCGATGCATCGTTGCCTGCGCGTGGCACGCACGCTGGCCGATCTTGACGCCCAAAATGAAATCGGCGACGTGAACGTCGCCGAGTCCTTGCGGTTGCGCAGCGCGCTCGAAGAGCCCGCCGACGTCTGATCGCGAATTATTTGGCGAGCGCGACCATGTGGTCGACGGCGCCTTTGACCAACTCTTCGGTGAGGTCGGAGCGACCACCCTTCGCCGGCATCACGCCGGCTTTGCCCTGGTAGCCTTCGATCGCGTGCTTGTAGAGCGTCGCCTGGCCTTGCGCGATGCGCGGGCCCCAGGCGCCTTTGTCGCCGGACTTCGGCGCGCCGCCGATGCCTTGCGTATGACAGGCGCCGCACACCGTTTGGTAGGTCGACAGACCGTCGGTCGGCAGCGCGAGCGCGGCCGTCACCGCGGCGCCTGCGGCCGGGCGAATCGCCAGCGCCGAATTGTCTTGCCCCGCGATGGCTACTCGCGCACCGCTGATGCGTTGATCGACCTGCTCGAGATACTTGGCATCGGCGAGCTTGTGGCCGCCTTGCGTGTTTTGTCCGACCGCCCGCGAGAAAGCGAAGATCAGGATCGTGATCAGCACCAGGATGCCGAGCACCAGACTGAAAATGTTGAAGAACTTTGAGTCGGAGTTGGCCACGATAGATTCCCGCGTCGACGTGATTTTCGAAGGGGCGGAAGTATAGCCGCTCGCCGGCCATCCTCCCAAGCGGCCATGCCGCGAGGTGGCCATTTCGTTGCGAGTCCGCCTGTGCGCGGTCACGGGTCGGCGACAATCGGCGCACGACGCGCGTTCGGGACGCGACAAGGGTCGGGGGTCGGCATGGATCGTGAGGCGCACATCGCCATCGTCGGCGCAGGCATTTGCGGCTTGACCGCGGCGCTGGCGCTTGCCCGGTTGGGGTTCCGCCGCATCGCGGTCTACGAGCGCAGTCCGGCGCTCGGCGAGGTCGGCGCGGGTCTGACCTTGAGTCCGAATGCGACGCGTGCCTTGATCGGGCTCGGTCTCGGCGAGACCCTGGAGCGCGCGGCCGACGAGCCGCACACCGGCCTCACGCGCCATTGGCGCGATGCGCGCGTGCTCACG
>Ga0214921_10005063_pt1 | contig 18894 bp, 18 predicted proteins | sample LL1505_MetaG_FD_177992 | JGI IMG/M metagenome (GOLD analysis project Ga0214921, IMG submission 177992) | Freshwater microbial communities from Lake Lanier, Atlanta, Georgia, United States - LL-1505 | ecosystem: Environmental > Aquatic > Freshwater > Lake | place: USA: Georgia | collected... | reverse complement strand
AAATCATACACGCAAAAAACACAATCATCAAATTTCTGGAAGTATTAGCCACCGAAGCCGCCGAAGCCGCCGCCACGAACATCAAAACCTGGTTCTACCTCATCACCTTCAGTGATAGAGCCAATGTAGCTGTTTCACTACAAGAAGTTACCGAACAAACCATTGGACCAATGATCGCAACCATCAACAAAATCAATGTTTCAGGCAGCACAAGTTACGAAGCCGCATTCCACTGCAATTCGAACTATCTCCGCGATATTCTTAATTCGCCAACCTCTTTCGTATCGGCATCGGCCTCGCGACCCCCCAAGCAACTTCACATCGTGAAATTCTTCGAAACCGACGGCGACATCACATCAGGATGCAGCAATCTCGCGACACTTTATCAGGTAATGCACGACCAACCGATGCCACACGAGGCATACAAGAACACATTGTTCACCTACGAAGATTGCGTTTTCGGCTATGGCGCAGATGTAGATACAAAATGTTTGAAGACACTGGCAGCACCGCATCCCCCGAAATTCCAGCCAATGGATACTTCCGCAACTCCTGACAGACCCGTTGTCGCGACTCATTGCAGTAGCTTCTGCTCAATTGGAAAACCGGAGGACATAGGTTGGCAGGTTGGCGAACTACTCTTCAAGCTGATCACGCGATGTGGTGCATTGATCTCAGTGTCGGTAAGCCACACCGATACCGAAGGTCCCGTCGTAGGGGGGCGGAACCCCCATCTGTTCGAATATCAAACACACACGTGGAACAACCAAACCACACTTCATTCCATCGCCGCAAATGAAACAAAGACAGTTTTCGTGCAATTTGACGGAACACTACAAAATTTCGACAATTACATTGAAATGACGGATCAAATGACAGGGCGCAGATACAAATACAAGTTTCGCCACGAAATTACAGACACCGCCGCGACCTCCCCCGCCGCCGCCGCCCCCACCGCCGCCGACAACCAGCAAGAATCCGATATTCTGTCAATGATTCTGGGAATGATACAAATCGAAATCTTCAAATTGATGCGCGAAATGGAAGCAGACAGCACGGTATATGATGCAGACACACTCGTCGCAGAAACATACAAAATGATGCGGATTCTCAAGTACATCAAAAGTGGACAAATCCTCGCCCACCACCAGCACCACCACCAGCAGCACCACCAGCAGCAGGAGCAGGAGCAGGAGCACCAGCAAGACGCGCCAGAGCCCCAGCCCCAGCCACAGCCACAGCCAATGACACCAGAAATGCGTTGGCTGGAAAATCTCATCACCGACGCCAAGGTACTTATCGGTCTAACCACAATCCGCACCAAGAATGAACAACTCGCGATCATCCACGCACGAAGAACAAGCTCAGCCGAACGCGAATTCTTCAGCACAGGACAAATTGCATTTAGTGCATACATTGAAGGAGAAGAAATTCACGAGCAGGCAGCAAAGGACGCAATCAGCGATTACAAGAAGAAAATGCAAGAACGCAGCGAAGGCGGCGACGACGCAGAGTACCAATCCTACGAACAGGAAGAAATCGAGAATGACTGCGTTCCATCAAGAATCGTCACCGCCACCGCCGCGAGTCACGTACACTCTCAGTATGACGCAATCGATACACCTTATCCAGGCAATCACCATACCACACACCACCACCACCACACCACACACCACCACAAATCGATACTGAGAACACTTTGCGCCCGAATCGCTATTGCTATAGAAAACAACGAGGACATTACAATCGAACAAATGTGTCAAAATGTATTCCACGGCGGCGAATACATTGACGACAACGACGACTACCACCACCACCACCAGCATAGTCAAGGAGGATGCAATGACACATTTTCAAGCATCCCTGACGACGAGCACTCAAACAAACGTGTTCGTATGATGCGCCAAATGTCCACGCCGCTATCGTCGTCGTAATAAATAACGCCGCTATCGTCGTCCTCGTAACGCCGCACCACCCACGCTCGCGCTCACAATAAAATTGAACATAATTTTTTATTACATCAACTTCTCATCAAGTCTGAGCCGCGAAGAATGCACCACCTCGCCGAAAAAAACCCGCACCCCCGCGACAAAAGAATCACATTTGAAGAAGGGCCGCATATCTACACAATCGACGGAGACAAAAGCAAACAATACACCTCAGTCACAACGTGGGTGCATTCATATTTCAAGAAATTCAACGCGAAAGAAGTAATCGCCGCAATGATGCGAAACAAAAAGAAATGGGAAGACCCCATCGCCAATGAAAAATATTACGGAAAAACACCGGAAGAAATCGAAGAATTATGGAACACATCCGGGCGCGAAGCAGCAGCAAAAGGAACCGCAATGCATTATGAAATAGAATGCTTTTACAATACACACCCGACACCCACACCCCCGGCACCCCCGGCACCCGCCCACAGCACCGAAATCCAGTACTTTCACAATTTCAACACGGAATTCGTCACCCCCGCCGAAACAGCAACGCTGAGACCCTACAGAACAGAATGGATGGTCTTCCACGAAGAAGCGCAAATATCAGGATCCATCGATATGGTATATGAAAACATCGACCCCCACACATCATCATCCTCCGCCCCCGCCCCCGCCGCCCCGACGACACTAAGCATTTACGACTGGAAACGATGCAAAGAGATCACCAAAACAAACCGCGGCGGAGAATTCGCCACCAATCCAATCATCGAACATTTCCCAGACACAAACTTCTGGCACTATGCACTTCAACTGAATATTTACAAATACATTCTTCAAACAAAATACGACAAAACCATCACGGATCTTTACTTGATTGTACTGCATCCGGATGCAAAAAACTATCAACGCATCAAACTTCCAAACATCCAGGCAGAAGTCCAAGAATTATTCGATGAACGAATCGCCAAAATCAATAATCAATAATCAATAATCAATAATCGATAATCAATAAAATGGAATTAAACATATAATAATCAGTAAATCATAGTCGTTCCAATGGTGAATCCGTTTTCAATAATAACAGCCGGGATTATAAATAGTTTTCGACGAAACAATGCACTGCCGGCACCGGCAGCATCATCACACACGGCACTAACCGAATATATAAATTATTTTTTATCATATCCAGCCCTTATTTTAGGAACAGGTACAGTAATGCTTACAACATTAGGTATTTCATATTATTTTAATCTAAAACCATATACGTATTTAATACCAGCACCAGCACCAGCAGCAGCAACAGCAGAGTCATCCACAAGCGAATCATCGAAATACGAATTCAAGTATTTCGAAGAATACGACAAGTGGATTGAAAAAAAACAAAATGAAACAACAAAAACCAAAGAGGCATATCAGAGCGAAAACAAGGAACACATCCAAGAATGTTTGAATAATATGTATTATTCAACGATAAAGGATTATATAAATGATACATACAAGGAGATTATAATGTGTTATGATCACGCAACGCAATCGTTTGCATACTATGCAAAAACAGCAAATATTCCTTATAAATATTTAGAGACGGCCGCACGAAAATATGTAATTGAAACAAATGCCCCGGAAGATCTATATGTAGATATACGTAAAGAATATGAAAATGCAAAAAATAAGGCAGAGCAGACATCAAACGACGCCGACACCACCTCCACCTCCACCTCCGCCACCGCCACCACATCCACCTCCACCACCTCCACCGCCGTCGTAGGGGGGCGGAACCCCCAGCGGAACCCCCACACCACCGACGACGACGCTGTATTCGCAACATTTAAAAAATACAACAAGACATCAAATATTCCGGTAAGCGATATTCATACTATAAAGTCATCGTCATCGTCATCGTCATCGTCATCGTCACAATTAGAGAACGCAGTTTTATCATCGATCCAGGGTCTATCGAACACAGACACAAACACGAACACCCCGCCAATATTACGTGAAAAGGCAAATCGGTATTCATACCGAGGGAAAATCGAAGATTTCGAAACACACCACGCATCATATCTTGCAAACAGACGCCGCCAAGACGTAAACACGAACCCAGATACAACTACCACCACTGAATCATTCAAAAGTCAGAAAATGTCATACCAAGAATACAAGGAAATGCAGAAAAAACTAAAATAATCATATCGCATATATATATTATAGCAATGTCGGAGTCATCAATCATAGATCAGATAGAAAAATGTATGAAAAGATATGATTATTTAATAAATAAACAGGCGTCATTAAAAGAATTATCAGATGATGAAGAAGGTGAATTGAAATTATTAACCCCAAATGTTTCGACATCATTGGTTATGATGTTGGAATTATTTCGAGATGCAATCGAAGACGAAAAAAAGATCAACTACAAGAATAATCAGCACGGAGGAGCAGCAGCAGCAGCAGAGGGACCAGCACCAGGACCAGCACCAGGACCAGCACCAGGACCACCAGCAGCATCAGCACCGCCACTCGAAGACGAACCGCCATCACAACTCGACGCCATACTTTCCACCGTAAGCGGATCAACACCACAAGAAAAAATCGAGTCAATACGCGCCCTAATGGCGCCAATAATAGCCGAATTAGCGGTGTTTATAGAACAAAATGAAACACCAAAGCCAAAGCCAAAAACCGAAGACTCGGGCGAACCGAAGAAATACAATGATATAGGTACTGCAACATTGAACACGATGTTACTTCTATTGAATAAGATAAAGGGGTTGTTTAGCAGCGATAGTATTGATAAAAATATATTGGATCAGATTGATCCACCGACAATGATTCCCGGGTGGGATCAATTGGACGAACACGAAGCAAAAGAAATAACCACGAAAATCACAGAAAGCGCAACAGGGCATCTCGAAAAAATGAAAAAAACGATAGCCGGTGATATAAGCGCAATATCGACAGAATCCGTAGAGGCAATTATGAATGGAATAAGTCTTATACCGGGCATCGGAACAACACTTCAAATATGGCGCTTATTACAAAACGGGGTCGTACTTATGTCGAAAACAGTGAACTCGGCTGCCGCCGCTAAAAAAGAAGCAGCAGGATTCAAAGGCGATTTACACAAAATCGCGAAACCGAAAGACGCGGCGGCAGGAGCACCGTCCCCGGCGAAAGAAAAAACACCTGAAGAAGCTGCAGAAGAAGAAAGGTTGGCAAAAGTGAGAGAAGATAATAGGGTGCAAGGAGAATCCGGGCCCCGGCCCCAGGGCGGCGGCGGCAAACCATCACCGTCACCGTCACCGTCAAAAACCAAACTATGGACAACAAAAAAATACAAAAAGGAATATGAAAAATCAGTACGCGAACTTAAACGAACCCGAAAGAGGTTTATGAATTATATGAAACGAAAAATAGTATAGCTAGCATAGCTAGGACGTATCAGCGCCGTGTTGTTGTCATCGTATTCATTATTATTTCTTCATCGACCAAGCAATGTATCCACTTGACCGAGATAAATCAAATGAAGTTTGCAAATGATCTTCTGCAATGCGACAAACATTACGTTCGATTGCAGAAAGACTCGATAAATATGCGCGTTCAGCGTCGTTTTTTGCCTCACAACAGGCAACCTCGGCGACCTCGGCGACCTCGGCGACCTGAGCATCAGCGAGAGCAGCGACAGCAGCGACCGCATCAGCGAGAGCAGCAACAGCGGCCGGATCGACTTGAGCAGTAGCCGCCGGCGTTTCACCCAAAGAAGACAAACGAACTCTTGCCTTTTTAGGAGGCATACTACAATACAATACGTATATACGTATATAATACGTATGTAATTCAATTTTATCGAGAGTCAACGAGCCCGATGAATGCAAATCCTAAAAAAATTGAAATGAAAATATAAGTATCTTCATTTCCATAACGATCCATCTACGAGGTTATTTCTTATTATTAGAAAATGCAGGTCATTAACCCAACAGCCCCAGCCCCAGCCACACCCGTCGCAGCCAAACCAACGAAGACATTTCGTTTTGAATTCAGCAAAAGCTTTATTGATGAACTATCGCGGTTTTCCAAAGTTCATCAATTCGATGAACGCCGCACATACAAAGAAGCGTGGCAAAAATGGAAATCAAATCCAGAAATTGATAACATTATAACATTTGAAGTCCGCCGTTTGGAAGAGAGTGGATACGTTGGCGACATCGAAGACAAGATGTTCAAATCGGGCCGCTACTATTTCAGGAAAAAGACACTGAAATTTGCAAGTCCCACCACCGCCACCACCACCGCCACCACAGAATACAATAACAATCAAGACGACAACGACGACAACGACGACAACGACGACAACGACAACGACAACGACAACGACGACAAAGATGAGAATATCATCAATCCTATAAGAATCAAAAAGACGTCACCACCACCACCACAGCATTGCACGTCGACAGAGAAACCTGCACAGAAACCTGCGCAGCAGCAGCGTCGTCCATACATCACAATGTCGAAAAAATGCATCAAGATGATGGACGATCATATCAATGCATTTTCGACAAATCCGGAATTCAAACCGTCCACAAGCTACGACAACTTTTATCAAGAGAAAATGTCGTCGTCGCAAATGATGGAAGAAATCGAAGTGATTGTTGGAAAGTACGAAAAAACAATGCACCATACGACGATTCCATCACTCGAAGACATAATGCACGAGATTATGGACAAAATCAAGAAGACGTACAAAAACCGTTACTACCGGTTTGCAAACAAGAAATAAACACAAGACACAAGAAACAAGAAATAAACACAAGAAATAGTAATAGAAATAGTAATATAGTAATAGTATAATACGAATCGAAATGTCCGATACACATAATAATAATAATAATAATAATAATAATAATAATGACGAATCGAAATTAATAAGTCAAGGCGGATATGGGTGTATTTATCATCCGTCATTTCCAGTGAAAACTAAAAAACTAGATATAAGAAGTAGTAAGAAGTATGTATCGAAACTTCAAAAAAATAACTATCAATCCAGGTTTGAAGAATTTATAGGATCTATAATACAAAAAATACCAAGTTACCGGTATTTTTTTGTTCCAATCTTGAAATCCTACAATATAGATTTAGCTTCCATAAGCCCAGAATCCATACAAAAATGTAAAGCAATCACGAAACATATGAAGGAAATAGAGGAGGACAGACGTAAAGATTTTGGTAGCAAAGACGGTAGTCCATCCTTGGACCGACATTATAGTCCATCCTTGGACCGACATTATAGTCCATCATTGGACTATAAGTCATTAAATAATAATTTTATCATTCAGAAAATGGAATATATTTCGGGGTCAATCAATTTAAAAAAATACTTATACAAGATAATCAGTGAAAATACGAATACTGCAATCGACGATTTCGAGGTCGATAGTGAGGATGATCCAGATGATCACGTCAAAGAACAAGAACAAGAACAAGAACAAGAACAAGAACAAGAACAAGAACAAGAACGGAATGCAATATATTCCGGCGGGAAAAACCTAAAAAAAACAGACCACTTGCGGTTTTCACGACAACGACGACAACGCCGAGAACTTGCAGAATCACGCCATTTACATCATCACATCAATAAATCCGCATCAGGCAACAGCAACCTTTCATACAAATTAATCTCAATCTTATTTGACTGTTACGAGAGATTATCAGATTGTGTAAACATATTAGTAAAAAATGAAATCGTTCACAACGACCTCAAATATAATAATGTCCTTATAAAGACCGAAACCGTGACACCGGTTATAATTGATTTTGGCCTATCAATCTATATAAAACAGTTATTGGAGAATCCGTGGCGTGAAGCGAAAGAAACCGGCGAGGCCGTGCATTCATCATCATCATCAAACTCAAATCCAAGATCAAACAATTATTATTGGAAACAACACTTCTACGTCCACGCACCTGAATATTATTTATGGCCGATCGAATCACATATTATAAGTTTTTTAATACAAGAATCAAATGTATTATCACTGGAAGCATTAACCGAAATCGCGTACGTTTATACGCATAATAACGAGGCAATAATGTATATGTCTTCTGAGTTCAAAGAACAATATATGAAATTATGCATATCAATATATGGAAAATATATAAATCGACCAAGAGAAGAAATAATAAATGAACTTATAAAATATTGGAATAAATGGGACATCTATTCGCAGAATGTAATGTTTCTGAAATTATTTTGCAGTATCGTAATCAGAGGTAATACTGCATACACCGATAAAAAATATGTTTATAATGGTGGAAAACGCAGGAACCAAGACCAAACCACCACCGCCACCGCAGCCGCCACCCTCCCCGCCATCCCCGTTCCTGTATATTTTGAAACAAAACAACTACAGCTTAACACATATTATTTTCTTGATGAACCTAAAATAGTAGACATCATTGAATTTATGTTATTGAATATACATCCTGACCCAGAAAAGCGTATGCATCCAGATGAAGTCAAGACAGTTTTCAATTCAATATTGTATCATTGCTAGACGTCGCCGTGACCGTCGCCGTGACCGTCGCCGTGACCGTCGCCGTGAATTGTTATTTTCACTAGAAAATGACAATTATGATTATGATTATTATTATTATTATTATTATTATTATTTATGATTTATTATGATTTATTTGGCACCATCAAGAGGAGAAGCATTTGCAGCAACACCCGTCTCACCCAACAAAGAATTGCCACCACGCTGCCTAGCACGGCGTCTAGATCCCTTACGAGACTTAAGTGTGGCTTTTGAACCGGACGACCTATACGACTTCTTAGCAAGCTTCAAAACCTGCTTAAAAGAAAGACCGCGATTATTTCTCATCGTGAAGTTTACGTGAGCAAGCCAAGGATTCTTGATAACCTTATTATTCATAGTAATAGTAATAAACGAAATGGATTGTTATAATATAACAAGAGAAAATAAGAAGAGAAAATTGATATGAAAAATAAATAAAATAGAAATACCAACAACCAACAACAACAAATATCAATAATTGCAAATGGCCACCACCGCCGCCACCGCCGCCACCGCCGCCACCGCCGCCACGCACCAGGACAACGAATATACAAACGCATTTATATCGAATTGTATTACTCTAATGAATCGTATTCATCAAGGCGAATCATTTACAAAATGCCTACATATTCTATATTGTTGTGCAAAACACCTGAGCGCCGCACGGCCAGCAATCAGCGCCGCAAACTGGTTCGAACCATTATGGTTCATTTATTATATGTTTTATGCGATACATAACCCTAAACTGGAAGAATATATCAACAGGAAACACACATCAGCGATCACAAGAGCGAAGCAAGGGGGCGCAGCCGCAGCAACCGTAAAGCAAGGAGGCGCAGCCGCAGCAACCCCGGCAATAGACGCCGCGCATATATTAAAAAATATGATCCGCCGCCGTGATTTCACATCAACAATCGTATTTCAATTATTCGATTATGCATTTATAAAAAAACAAAAAGCGACACACGTATATATGATGCCAAAATCCAAAAAACTCCAAAATTCAGAAACGTCGTCCCAGTCCTCCCACCACCAAAACGAATATCAATTATGTAAATCATTTCTTTCGGGTCATTTACAAACAACTGCATCGAAGATAGAATATCTTTACAGGTGTTTTACACCGGAAATACAATCACAAACATATCAATCATTGATCCAAACTGTTATCGACGCCGCCACCACCGACGCCACCAACGCCGGAATCCATCCACCGACGACTCTTTATACGGACAATATCGCCGAAATATGCGAAAAGATGAACAAGTCGAAATATCACAGAAAAGACATCATATTTCTCTCGGTCATATGTTATATGAAAGTCCGCGAAGAAGACATCAATATGAAATCAGTATTCATATCTTTAACAGATGCAGAAACAATAGTAACGACAACCGAGATTGATGCTTGCATCGCCGCCGGCGACACCCACGACCACATCCACGACCACCCCACACCCCACCCGGAATATACACAAAGATATGATCAATTATACAAATATTTATTATCATAAAATTGAATATCAAAATTATTTTTATTACTATATTACATACCGTTCCGTTCTACGCACACACTAATCGTCGTTTTCACTTTCGCAAACACATATCAAAGACACAATGGTTAAAAATGTCGGAGGAGGTGATAAGATGAAACATATGGCCAGAAAACATATAAACGGATCAAAGAACGCGCAGTCTAAGATATTGAGAACTGCAACGTGTGATGACGAGAAATATGGCTACGTCACAAAGATTTGCGGAAATGGAATGTGTATTGTAAAATGCATCGACGGGTATGAACGCTTATGCTTTATTCGCGGCAAATTCTCGGGAAGATCAAAGCGCGAAAATACGATCGCATCAGGTACGTGGGTATTAGTCGGATTACGGCAGTGGGATGCAGAAAAGGAGTTTGCAAGCAAGCAAACGAAGACCGGCAAAAGCGTCCAAAAGTGCGATCTACTTGAAATTTATACATCAGCTGAACGCGAGAAATTGAGGGTTCAAGAAAAGATATTCCAGGAATTATCATCGGGGGATAGTGACGACGAATTTCAATCGTATTCGAAACAAGCCGTTGAATTCAAAGACCAGGAAACGCTCGAATATCAAGAGATTGTCGAGCAAGGAGGAAAACTGTCGAGAATGAAAAAATCAAGTTATAATGACATCTATGATAATATATCGGGCGACAGCGACAGTGACAGCGACGGTGACAGCGACGACGGCGACAGCGACAGCGACGGTGACAGCGACAAGAGCGCAAATGAAGATGCGAAACCCAAGAAACAACAGCAACAGCACCATCAACATGTGCAGGAGAAGCAACAGACACAAAAAAAGGCGGCGTTTGATTTTCAAAACAAAGAGATTGATATCGATGATATCTAATTGATATCGATGATATCTAATCCTAGTGTAAATTGATTTGATATCGATGATATCTAATCCTCGTTCAAAATGATCGTAATCGACGATATATCGTGAAATAGATGTATGATGGGTTTAAAGTATAGTGTTTGAATAGAAATGATGTTTGAATATTTATTCATAAAACCGTCACCGTCACCGTCACCGTCACCGTCACCGACTAAAAATTCCGCAACTGATTTTACATCTTCACCGATTTCAAATGAATAATGCAACAGACTATGAAAATTATAATATATGAATTGTTTTTTATTGCGTTCATTGTAAACGACCCGCATTTGATACTTTTGCATAATATGTAATATTTCATCTTGTGAAATTTGATTTGGAACTGTTAATGCAAGCCGTATACTCGCAGAATGCACTTGTTCATTGGATTTATTAATATATATAAACGTAATCATAACGGATGTGATATCACTTTTAATAAATTGTTGATATTCATCATACATAATTGTATTTTCGATTTCATTAATCCAAGTTGTATCTAAAGCGTCGATCTCGATCTCACTGTCGGTCTCACTGTCGATCTCGATCTCGCAGGTAGACATTGTTATTTATTATATAGAAATACACGTAATAAATAACACGAATAATCGCGCAATAATCGCGCAATAATCGCAGGTGCAATAATCGCGCAATCAATTATAAAACCGATCATATCGAGTATCGCACGAATCCACAAGAATGGACGTACTCGGAATAGAGTAAACAGCCTCGACAGTTTCGGCACTGCCGATTGTATCAACCCCGTCTTCCAATACAGATTCCGAACGTTGCATAAATGCTGCTAAAAATATGTTATCTCTTGCCAAACTCTTAGTAGGCACCTTTGCCTTATATACATTAACAACTGGCGTAGTCTCTACACTTGCACTCACGGAGTCAGTACTGGGCGTTGCAGGGACAGGTGCTCTAGATACATCGGCATCCGGCGTGCTTGTAATCATTTCCTTTAGTTTTGATTTATTTTTCGTCCATATATTATCAGTATTCGCTGGTTTTTCAACAACGACAACTGCTGGCTTATCGGAACCACGCATCAAAGAAGGAAATTGTTCCACATTTTTAATATCGATACTTTTATGAATTGCAGCACTACCAGCACCACCACCACCAGATCCGGAAACTGTTTTTACTTCATCTCCACAATCATCATTTCTCCGACGATCATATTGAATTTTTGGATTATGGATAAAATAATTGACTCCGCTGCCGCCCCCACCGCCGCCCCCACCGCCACCGCCACCGGTGTCGGTCTGACGAAGTCCTCGATTCGAATACATTGCAGATTTGTTCATAAATACATTGGGCGAATTACTGCCACGAGGACTGCTTTGTTCCATAATAGTTGGCTTCATTAAAAATACATTATTGTTAATATTATTCACATTTGCAATCGGTTTCTTTGAGCTATTTTTATGTTTCGTTACATCTACCAAAAATGGATTTACTGAACGAACAGTGGTGGCGGTATTGTCACAAGGCTGTTTTTTAGGCCGATTTCGAACCCGTTTAGTATTGCTAGTAGTATTGCTAGCATTATTGCTAGTAGTATTGCTAGCATTATTGCTAGTAGTATTGCTAGCATTATTGCGTTTTGATGACGGACCCCGTTGAGTTTTAGATTCAGAATTATACCGTTTACGAGTATTCGACTTAGTTGCGTCCTTGCATTTATCACCAGTTCCCAGACAATCCGTGTTGTTGTTATGCATCTCAGGTTCAGTGTTAAATGTCGTGATCACAAACATATTATAATAAAGTAATAATATGTTTAATATGTATTTCTATTTTTATTTCACCGGACATCGGAGACCAGACATCGGAGACCAGACATCGGAGACCAGACATCGGAGACCAGACATCGAATATAAAATTGAATAAAAACATAACATACCATACATATAACAAGACGATACCACCAGAAATTACAATGGAGCCAGGATCACCGTCACAACAAAATCACTACCAAGAAAAATGGCGGAGTCATAATAATCCCACGTCGCGATGGAATGCATATGACCAACCTGCATTATGTATTCCTAGATCCGTGAAATCAATGTCGTCAAGGGAAATCGAAGACGTATTCAACAAGTCAGGTCTCGGGGTTGTAAACAAGGTAGTCGTGAAGTCAAAAAGGCACATTCTAAATGAATGGGAACAAATCGTAAACGACGACACCAACATCACCGACGTCGAATATTCAAACATTTACGTTTATTTCAAAAAATGGAATATCGAAAATCCGGCAGTTCGCGAATATCGCGAAAAATTATTAAAAGGCCAAACGATTAAAGTCGTCTTCGAATCCATACCAACCCCCATTTTCTGGAAATGCTCAGCAGCGCGGTTTCGTACGAGCATAGACACCACGCCACGCCACGCGTCACCAGTGCCAATAATAATGGGAGGACTTGGACATTGTGTTCTATATAATAATCCCGAACCCGAAGAATTAGTCACATAAAGATAATATAGAATAACAATAATATAGAATAACAATATATACAATAATGCCAATGCGCCGCGAGCACAAACTCAAAAACCTGCATTATTTTTACTTATCTTCAAATGCGTTAATAGATAGCTGTCCTGTACCGAAATCGCACATACATAAAAAAACACAAGGCTCGCACGTTCTAACCATCGATGCAACGTCGGCAATGAAATTATCCGAATATCTAAAAAAATCGAAAATTCATATGGAATATCATCACGCTGAAAAAATGATACATTGTATAGGTAAGCAGTTGCAAATGCTAGAAAATCAGGATCTGGGAATACCATTATTCAATTTAGATGATATTACGGTATTTTTTATTAGACGCAGTAGTAGTGCTCGTGCCCGATCCAGCACCGCCGACACCGGCACCGACGACACCGACGACACCGACGACACCGACGACACCGACGACACCGACACCGACGACACCGGCGACACCGACGACGATCATAAGAAGCAGAATATAGTATACGATGAAAGATATGATATTTATTTTGCAATCACAAATGATGACAAAATACAACCGTTTAGTGGCACACTTGACGAACACAAGTCCGCGTCGACCGAGAATAAACTAAAATTCCAACAACTCGTCATTCAAGCGCCATTACATATTGAAACGGCCGCATATAAAAAAAACAAGGCATTTATCTCACCCGAAATAGATGCGTTTATGAAAACAAAGAAAATCCCTTATAATATACATTTTAAATCAGGGTACTATAGTTTCGGATTATTATGCATTTATTGTTTATTAACAACCAAACAAGTATCATTTCCATCACCGACACAGCACATTCAAAACGAACTTGCAACAGTATTAGATACAATTATCAATACAAAAATATATTGGTTTTTAATGAGGGTTCTTATATTAAACCCGTCAGAACGCCGATATATTTGTGTCTAATGCCCGCACCCCGCGCCCGCTACCTCCCCGATCCAACATAATTATCAGGCAGCACTTTTGCAGCAACCGCCGCCTGCCACGTCAAATAATTAACATCACACCCGCGGTGACGAATATACATTGGAAAATGCGTAAATTTATTCGGCTCCTTCAACGATAAACACTCGCGTTTCTGCACGCTACCTTTTTCAATATACTCACTCTGCGACATTGCATTCTTAGGCGCATCCTTGGTAACTGCCCCCCAACGAACACGCTTCTTAATCCCGCCATTACCGACATAATGATAACACGTTTTTGTAGAAACACACGGATCCACTGCAGCAACCGTTTTAATAGTCCTGCATCGCATCACGGTTTGAACACGTTTTTTAATATAATCCGACTGAGATCGAACATCTAATGTTGCAGACGGGATATCCTTATGCCACGAACGAGGATACTGGCTTCCCTTAATCCACCGATATTTCATATCAATCATTGCAGCGTTTCCCTTTGACGATTTCTTTATAATCGAGGGGTTATTCACTGAAAAATACCAGGAACTATTGCCGTTTGCGAAACGACCGACACCGCGACCACCACCACTCCAACCACCGGAACCAACCATACGAGTAACACCGATTCCGCGCAAATTACGAATACCGCCATTGATTGAAAATCCTAATCCGCCACTCCCGGTGCCATTTACACCGCCAACACCGGTCTTTCCAGATGCACCCAAATGTCCGGAAATAGGCGCAATGCGCGGATTATTTTCACGGGCCTTTCGGCGCATAACAACAAGTGACATTTACGCGAATACTATATTTATACATAACAAACATAATATAAATATAATAAATTCATTAATTCATTAATTCATATACTACACACACCACATTCCATTCCATTCCAATGCCCACAAATCTTACTAAATATGAACTATATATTTATCTATCGAAAAATAGAGATGACCCTGAGTGGGTTTCGAAATACAATGAAAAGGTAAATAATCATAATGCGAATATTATCAATGGTGCAACAACAATTGATTCCGGATTCGACCTTTTTATGCCGCAAAATGGCACAGATTATGGATATGGCGTAAACAATTTAATGTCGCTTACTACAGCAACTTCCGTGGAATCGTCTATGGGCGCAGATGGTGCTCGTGCTCTAAATTTGGGAGTTCGTTGCTGTATGCGAGAAAATAGTGTGACAGCGTCGGCACAGTCGTTGCTTTCGGCCCAGGCCCAGGCCCAGGCCCAGGCATCAGTAATGTCTCCTGATCCTCTAATTGTTATGCATTCAATAATTCATCCACCGTGCGGGTTTTATCTGTACCCGAGGTCAAGTATTAGTAAAACAAGAATGCGACTTGCAAACTCAGTTGGTATTATTGATTCGGGCTATAGAGGCGACATTATTGCGGCGGTCGACAGCATTGGTGTATTTGGAAGTAGAGACATATGGAATATATGGAAGGATACATTGTCCCCAATCAAGAAATATGACCGTTATTTTCAGATATGCTCACCAAATCTCTCGCCATTTATTGTTCACATCGTAGAAACCGAGGAAGAATTGGGAGAACAAACCGCTCGTGGTGCGGGGGGCTTTGGATCAACTGGTGTGTAATCCGCATCAACCACCCCAGGACTAGCACATAACCACCCAAAACCATTCAACGACAACGAAAGTAAACACATTCTTATATTATTATTATCGTATTATTTTTATTATCGTATTATTTTTATTATTGTATAATACTAATAATATCCATTCTTAACATTAGGTTATGTTTCAAACAAAGAAAAGGCGTCAAGGCCCGACCGAAAGTGCAACATTATTTGGCGAGGGAACAACCAAAAAAGGAAATGACGGAAATATGTGGACGATTCTCGTAACCGATACGGGAGTACATCGATGGTCGCGAACGGGCACGGGAAAGCCTCACACCCCCAACCCCACCCCCAGAAACAAAACAGTAAAAAATACAAAACCGCGAACGCCGCTACCTAGCACAAATATAACACGCGAAGAACTTGTGAAAATGGCCAATCATCACCAAGTAACTACATCGGGATCGAAAAAGAAATTGGCAGAAAAGATATGGCGAGTCAGATCGAATGCACTACCGGCAAAAGACCTAACCAAGATCGTGCATTTACTTTCAGAAGAATCACAAAAGGAAGTAAATAAGATTATAAAAGAACAAACAGAAGATCCAATTACAAATTATAGAGGAATGTGGTATCCTCAACCGAAACCGCTCGATGAGATGCCACGGGAAGAATTATTACAACGCATCAGAAAGTTTAGAGACGCATTCGAAAAAATAACCACACGAAATCAGGATTTAAACGACGACCGTCTGGCAGGAGAAACAGATAAAGAACTACGAGTACATTTGAAATATTATTTTAGTGAAGGAGCAAGAATACAATCAGCTAGTTGGTTACGTGACTATAAGCCGTAGCCACCCACCACCGCCGCTCTACCGCCGCTCCACCGCACCGCACCGCACCACGCGCGCCAATTCACTTACGGCGAGTGCTATTTTTAAGTATACGTTTGGCGCGCTTTGCAACTTCAACATACTTGCGATACGCCTTTGCATTTTCGGAAGTATGCTTTTTCTTCGCAGTAATCGACGCCCATTCACGAGCCCGAGAATATGCTGATTGGACACCTCGGCGATTTACATAACACGTACCGCAAGTACATATCGGAAATGAAGTGCCGGGGCCCAAAAAGCATTTTTTGCCGCATTTTTTAAGCATTACGCCACGTTCTTTATCATTTGGAGCATCCTTTTTCCAACTCCGGCTGTTACCACGATTGTGACTACTGCCCCGGTTTCGGCTCGTTTTTGATTCTAGACTAGAAGATCCAGCACCCATTTGTATAATGTATGATAGAATATTATAGATTATTATAGATTATGTATATATTAAAATAAAAATAAATAAAAAGTTTATTTTTATTCATTACGCTGACTCGTTACACTCGTTCCTCTGACTCGTTACACTCGCTCATTACACTCCGTTACACTGACTCCGCTCGGCTCCGTTCCAGGAATTCGTTGCATAATGCGCGCTTTCGCTCCTGGGTTTCTTCGCATTTGTGGTCAAGCGTGGAAATATTGTTGTTGCCCGCGCCGCCATTGTCCCCCCCGTCATCCCCCCCCGCCCCCCCAGCTGAAAGTTCGTCCACTACAAAATCCGTCATATAGAACCTAAATACGCGAACCTGTGCCAACTGTCCCATACGAAAACACCTAGCAATGGCCTGGTCTTCGACGCACGGATTCCAATGTGGACTCACGAAATACACATCGGTATACGCCTGAAGATTCAATCCCTCGCTGCACGTGCGTATTTGCAATAGTAGAATCTGCGGTGATGCGACGAGAATACGGTTGCGCTGCGTTCCACTAACACTGCCGTCGATGATTTCGATGCCCGCAACGCCGCCCGCACCGAGCAGCAGTAACTCGCGGATCCGCGTCATTTCACGACGAAAGTGGCAGAATACAATTGATTTTCGAGCAGGGTCTGCAGCCAATTCTCGGGTGATAACATCAACAACGCGGTTCAATTTGCTTTGGTGAGATAATGCATTTTTGTATTGTTCATCAGGCAAGTCGTATGTATCATCGACGACAGCCACGGCGGCGGCGGCGGCTTTGCTCGAGGCTGTCTTCAAAGCGCTAGAGCTAGCGCCGCCCATCATCAATGCAGGCCAGACACACATTTGACGCATCCGCGTGTATAACTTCAAACGTTCCGTTCTGTCCGTAGTATTCCTCGCGCGCATATGAATCTCGCGACTTAATTGAAGTTCATTTTCATTCTCCCAAGATACATTTGAATTCGAATGTTCGAGAGATTTCAGGGCACCTCCTGTATCACCAGCCACATCCGTAGCACCAGCCACAACCCCGGACCCGGGAGGAGCAGCGGCGATCATTCCGACGCTCATTTTGGTACGGCGAAGCACATACTTGTCGCGAATAAATTCGCGTTGTTCGCTGCGAATAACATCGGCGGGTGAAAACCCCAAAATATAGCAAAGTGATTTTAAGTCGGATATTTTGTTTTGAATAGGCGTTCCGGTTACATTCCAGACGCGGATCTTGCTGTCGTGACCGCCGTCGTCACAACGCCCAAGTAGTTTCATTGCACCGCGAAAGATGCGGCTTTTCTTGTTACGCATATGATGCGCCTCGTCGAAAATGACGCGCTCAGCACCAAAGGTGAGCAATGACAGACGCGGTGTTTTTGGTTTTTTCGCAGCAGCCGTAGCCGCAGCCGTAGCCGCATTCGACTTTTCTGCTGCAGGCACTTCCAATGCAACCGACCCGTATGTTGTAATGACGATATCGATTGGACGAGCGTCGTGACCATCACGACCACCATCACCACGACCGCCACGACCACGACCACGACCATCTGACATTAGATGCCATTTGCCGTCACCGTGACCTCCGCAAATAATCCGACGGCGAGATGCACCGTGATATATCGCAATTGTCAAATCCGGTTTAACACCGCTG